>Ga0214919_10000254_pt1 | contig 90159 bp, 130 predicted proteins | sample LL1503_MetaG_FD_177994 | JGI IMG/M metagenome (GOLD analysis project Ga0214919, IMG submission 177994) | Freshwater microbial communities from Lake Lanier, Atlanta, Georgia, United States - LL-1503 | ecosystem: Environmental > Aquatic > Freshwater > Lake | place: USA: Georgia | collected...
TTCGCCTTCAGCACCTTCAGCACCTTCAGCACCTTCTTCACCTTCAGCACCTTCTTCACCTTCAGCACCTTCTTCACCTTCAGCACCTTCTTCACCTTCAGTGCCTTCTTCACCTTCAGTGCCTTCTTCACCTTCAATGCCTTCTTCGCCTTCAATGCCTTCTTCGCCTTCAGCATCGGCATGGTGACTAACTTCTCCTTCTTCCTCTCCTTCTTCATCACCAACAGGAGGAGCTACCATTTCATTCAGTGCAAATCCAAGAAGTTTGCGAGCATATTTTTCATCATTTTCAAGAATTTTGGCAATAACTTTGATGCCTTCAGGTTGAATGGCCATTGTTTCTAAAAAAGTATTAAATATTTTAGTTCGCTTCATTTCAAGAATAGAGTCTTTAATATAAGCAACATTTGTTGAACAAACAATTGCTGCTTCTTTGATAACTTGAAAAGGACGGCTATCTTCTGTAAACCCTTCAAGTCTTTCTTTGCGAATTTTACTTGTGAAAGTTGCTAAATCAAGATTGGAATTTTGTTCAAGCCATTCTTTTGTATTTTTTGGATAATTTCCAAGATCTTTCAATTTCAATGAAGGCTGATGACCTTTATGAGAAATAACAAGCTTTTTATCGCCTTGGTGAGCAAATCCTTTTTCGCTTTTATTTGGATTTGGTGCGTTTTTACCGCCCTTATAAGGATTGGGCTTGCCCATTTGACCAACACCGCCTGCATTATGAGGCATGTCGCCTTTTTCAGGGGCATCTTTTTCTGGTCCTTGATAATCAGGAATTATAGCCACTTTAGGCTTTTTAACTTCCTTGGTTTTCTCAACATATTCTTGAAACGACATGTATCCCATGATATTCTCCCAATTGTTCTGGCTTTTACATAATGTTGCCTATTAACCTATATAAGGGGGGTGTGTGCAAAAATATGAATAGGTTTTGCACAAAATATAGGGGCCGAACTAGTTTCGATTCGAAGGCTAGAGGTTCATGTGGCATGCAGAGGTTCATCGAGAGGCCTCTTTAAAACTCGATGCGTCAATTAAATGGCGAATCTGTTCTTGCTATGGCTGCTTAATTAAAGCTGCCTTTGGACTGCGGGGGCGATGTGAGTAGCGCTCAAAAGTCCATTGTTAAATCTCACTAGTCTTTTGTTGCCAACTAACAATTGATGAAAATTAAGTTGGAAAAGCCTGAAGGGGATTTGCCTGATGTTCCTTGATGGTGTTTTTAAACAACAGGACAAGCATGTAGAGGCAGAGCTAAAGGATTCGAAGACTGCGGGGCGGTACCGCACGGCTCCATTATTATTATTTGCCAATATTCTTTTATTGTTTTATCATGGTATAAAGACTTTTGGGTCATCTTCCATGAAAATATCTATATTTACTCCAACTCATAACACCAAGTATCTTTTTCGATTGTATGAAACAATTAAAGATCAAACATATCAAAACTGGGAATGGATTATAGTTCCTAATAATGGTGCTGTTGTAAATTTACCTCAAGATTCTCGCATTAAAATTTTTGGCACTAACGATTCATCAAACATTGGCTTTTTAAAAAGTTTTGCTTGTGCCCAAGCTACAGGTGAAGTTTATATAGAAGTCGATCATGATGATGAGCTTTTTCCTAATGCACTTGAAGAATGTGTAAACGCATTTAAAGATCCAACGATAGATTTTGTTTACAGCAATTGTTGCGATGTTCGTGAAAATTACACTCCTCGTTTCTTTGGAGAAGCATTTGGATGGATAAATCGTCCTTGTGTGTATAAGGGCCATCAGTTGGTTGAAATGGTAGCTTTTGATCCATTGCCAGCAGCTATAAGTCGTATTTGGTATGCTCCAAATCATTTTCGAGCATGGAGAGCAAGTTTTTATAAAAAAATTGGTGGACATGACACAAAGCTTGATGTTTTAGATGATCAAGATATTATTTGCAGAACATATATTCACGGAAAAATGCATCATATAAATAAACCTTTATATGTATATCACATACATGATCAGAATACTTGTTATGGTGAAAAAAATGCTCGCATTCAAGAGATGACTCTTGAATTACATGATAAATATATTTATCAAATTGTAGAAAAGTGGTGTGATATTAACAATCTGAGAAAGATAGATCTTTGTGGTGGTCATAGCAAGCCACAGGGGTATGAAAGTGTTGATCTTGATAATGGTGATATCAAAGCTGATCTTAATCAGCATTGGCCTTTTGATGATGGTTCTGTCGGATTATTTCGTGCACATGATGCTTTGGAGCATCTTAGAGATAATGTCCACACTATGAAGGAAATTTACAGATGTTTAGCTCCAAATGGTTGGTTGCTTAGTTTGACTCCTAGCACAGATGGACGAGGTGCGTTTCAAGACCCTACTCATGTATCATTTTGGAACAGCAACAGTTTTTGGTATTATACTCGTGCTGAACAGGCAAAATATATTGGAACGCCGGTTAAATTTCAAACAGTTCGCATTAAGAATTTTTTTCCAAATCCTTGGTGTGAACAGCACAACATTGTTTATGTAAAAGCTGATTTGCTTAAATTTTTTGGTCGCACTCCGGGTGCTATTGAAATTTAAAAATAAATGGTTTATATTGCGTTTTGATCAACAACCAAATAAGCAAGGTATTTATTGGCTTTGAAATTTCAACTATTGCGAAAGAAAAAGATGACAAATAAAAGGCTTTATGACTTTGTGATTGAGAATGAAATAGATTCTCCAAAAGAAGATAAAATAACATCTTGTTGTCAATGGTCAACATCTGATGGAATTCATTTTATACCAACTGCGCAAACAAAGCCTATTCTTACTCCGGGAACTTATGATATTCGGTTTAATCAAACTAACGGTCTTTATTTTGAAAAAGTTCCAGTGATAACAACTGGTCTTATTCGGTTTCCAGAAACTAATTCTGATAAAATCATTAGTGAAATCCAGAATTTTTGGGAACGGGAAAGTATTTTTCGTGAATACAAGTTGCACTATAAGCGAGGAATTGTTCTTTATGGTCCTCCCGGTTCAGGTAAATCTTGTACGATTCAACTTGTGATGCAGGATGTTATTGAAAGAAATGGAGTTGTTATAAATTTTACTAATCCTAGTCTTTTTTTGCAGGGTGTTCGAAAATTTCGTGAAATTCAACCTCATAGTCCTGTAGTTGTTTTGATGGAAGATATTGATTCAATTTTAGAAATTCATAGCGAAAGTGAAGTTTTAAATGTTCTTGATGGTGTTAATCAAATTGATAAGGTTGTCTTTTTAGCTACAACAAATTATCCTGAAAAATTAGGTGATAGAATAATCAACCGTCCTAGCCGATTTGATAAACGATTCAAAATTGGACCTCCGAATGAAGAAAGTAGGCGTTTATATCTTGTTCATATCATGGGAGGTGAGGAAAAAATTGTTGAACTAAAAGTTAATCTTGAAAAATGGATTAAAGAAACTAAAGATTTTAGTTTGGCTCACCTTAAAGAATTGTTTATTGCTGTCGTTATTCTTGGTGATTCTTATGATGATGCTCTTGAAGCACTTATTAAAATGAAAGAAGAAGATTTAAGTTCAAAAGATGATGAGCCTCGCATGGGTTTTGGTCTTTGAGGTAAATATGAACGAACCAATTCTTTTGGCTAAAGAATACATTATTGTTATTGACACTGATACGCCATCTTTTGATTTTGCTCGTCCTTTGTGTGCATACTCCACTGGATATGAACATGAAGCCAATAAACTTCAAGATATGAGTGAACTTTTTTATGAAGAAACTAAATTAGAAGGAAAAAATCCTTTTGATGGATTTATTGAAGACCGTCTTGATGATGAGAATTTTTATTCGCCTTGTTCGGTGATGTTAAATAAAAATTATGGTTGTGATGGTAGTGGCAACTATGCCATTTTAGATCAATCAAATTTTGCCAACTTCAATTATCCTGCTCCCCTGAGTGTAGGAATATTTTTTGCAAATGAACCAAACTCAGACCAACTTTCCATGATTAAAACACGAACTCAAAAGTTTTTTGAAAAAGTTTGGCCAGAAAAATCTGGTTCTAATCAAAAAGTTAAATTTGAGGGTATGCGTTTAATTATTCAGACTAAATATGGTGAAGAAAAAGTCTTGGACTAGATTCTTGTCTCCCAATAAGTTATTCTATTGTGATTATGGGAGCACAATATTATGAGCAAGGAAAGATTTGAAAGCCTGTGTCTTCAGGCCCTGAAATCTCGTGGATTAGAACAAAATCTTCGTTACATCAAGCGATTAAAATGGGAAGTTGAGGAAATTCTTGGCAAAGAAAAGCAAGATTATTTTCTTGATCTTTATGACCGTAAAATTCGCTATCCTTATAACCAAAACAATCTTCTTGTGTGTTGGTTGCTTGGAATTGTTCCAGATTGTGATGTTGATAAAGAACCCAACAATGTTTTTACAGGCGACCTTCCTGATATTGATGTTGATTACATTCCTATCGTTCGTGATTACTTAAAAAATGTTTGGGCTCCAAAAACATTTGGCGAAGAATATGTCTGCAACATTGGCAATTACACTACCTTCGGCTTGAAAAATGCACTCATTGATATGGCTCGTGTAATTGATCAATCTCGTGATGAAGCTCAAGAAATCACTAAAAATCTTGACGCAAAAGATGATGAAGGCAAGCCTTTAAATTGGGATTCAGCAATTAAACTATATCCTGAATTAAAAAAATACGCAGATGAACATCCTGAAGTAGTTGAAGCCGCCAAGATGATGGTTAATAGAAATCGTGGTATGGGAGTTCATGCTGGAGGTTTGATCATATCGAGTATACCTTTGCATGATCTTGTTCCACTTGTTAAGCGTAAAGACAGTCCTCAAGCAAGTTCTTGGGTCGAAGGTTTAAATGGTCAAGATTTACAACCAGTGGGTTTGGTAAAGTTTGATTTGCTTGTTATTTCAAATCTTTTACAAATTGCTCGTTGTTGTCAAATTATTAAAGAGCGTCATGGTTTGGAAGGTATTTGTAATATTGCAGGCGGTCCTGATTGGAGTGATGTATCTAAATGGCGAAATGATTCTAAAGCTTTAGAGATGGCAAATACAGGTGATTTGAAATGTGTTTTCCAGTTTGATTCAGAGGGTATGCGTAGTTTGGTTCGTTCAGGTGGCGTTGATCGTTTTGAAGATTTGGTGGCTTATTCTGCTTTGTTTCGACCCGGATGTTTAAAGATGGGGATGGATAAGCGTTATATTGAACGCAAAAAAAATAGAGAATCATTTGAGCTTCATCCTTTGATGTACCCAATATTAGATAAGACATATGGAGTTATGGTTTATCAAGAACAGATCATGCGGATTTTGCATGTTGTAGGCGATATCCCTTTAAAAGATTGCGAAGCTGTTCGTAAGGCAATTAGCAAGAAAAAGATTGAATCTTTTATCAAGTATAAAGAAATGTTTATTGTTAATGGACAGAAAAATTTAAGTGTTGACCAGAAAGCTGTTGAAGATTTGTGGGCTCAGGTCGAAGCTTTTTCTGAATATGGTTTTAATTTGAGTCATGCTGTCGCTTATACATATATTTCTATGCGGTTAATATGGCTTAAAGCTCATTATCCCCATGAGTTTTATGCTTCTATGCTCAGCTGCGAAACCTTGAGCGAAAAAATTAAAGACTACAAAATGGAAGCTAGGGTTCATGGTGTAGACATGCATCGTCTAGATGTTAACAAGTCCAAAGTCAATTTTGATTTGCAAGATAAAATGATTTATTTTGGATTTAGCAATGTGCGAGGGATAGGGGAATCTCCAGCAAAGAAAATTGTAGCTAATCAGCCTTATTCTTCTTTTGAAGATTTTCTTATTCGTTGCGGAACAGATTCTTCCATGTTAAAGCCAATTATTGGTCTAAGATGTTTTCGAGATAGTGATCCAATTACACTTTGGAAATTTGCCGAACATTTTAAAGATTGTCTGAAAAAGGGAGAAGCAAAGCGAAAAAGATTTTATGATTCTGTTTCAAGATACGAAGATGATTTTAAAGAACTTGTTCCTGATGAAACTGTGACTTTAGCCGATTTAAGTGGAGATATGCCTTTTGATGATTCTTATTGGAAGGACAAATACAACAAAGAAGAATTTATAGAAACAACGAAAGAGGTTGAATGTGAAGAGGGAGAAGGAAAGCCTCGAATCGTTGCCAAAGAAATTGATACTGGTGATGATAATGTTGTTATTGAACAGGAAAAGACTGTTTATTTTAAGAATATTTTAGTAGTTAAGCAATGGAATCGTTGGAAAGCTCTTAGGCAATTGTGGATGCGTAGAAAGCGTACATTAGGAAGTGGGAATGATACTGCTCCAATCAATCTTCCTAAGTTGATTGATTTTAATCCTAATGAATATTCAATTCCAAATGATTTGTTAAAACTATTTCGTGATCCCGTTGCTTGCGAACGAGAATATTATGGTTTTGCTTGGATTCATGAATTAGAACGAAGTCCAGATTATCGAGGCAATCTTACATTTGACGCATTGAAAAATGACATTCATAATACTGTTGCCCCTGTAGAGGTTACTGTAAAGAAATGTTCCGTAGTAACAAGTAAAAAAGGAACAACTTATCGTCAGGTTCTGGCCGAAGATGTAACAGGACAGCAAAATAGAATCAATATTTGGGATGACGATTGGCAGCGTTGGCAACAAGAATTTAAGGCTGATAACTTACTTAGATTGCGTCTACAGCCTCCCTCAGGTGGTTTCAATACTTTCACTTTAGAAAGCAATCAAAAAGGAAAGTATCGTGGAATCAAAAGATATCCTGATAAAGCTCATGATCCTAGAGTATGGGTGATGCAGATGGGCAAAAAGGAAGAGGATAAATATCTTACCGATGAAGAGGCCCTCGAACAATTTGATGATTGCATAATGGAAAATTCCAAATGAACGAAGAACTTATAATTGATGAAAAAAACTTTAGTCAATATTTTAGGGATTGCCGTATCAATCGCCCAGAACGAGGTGATGTTATGGCAAGGTATGTTGCTGTTGCTCAGTTAGTTGATGGGCAAATGAAGAAAAATCTTGTGGATTTGCTTTCCAATAAAGATAAGGCTTATGCAGCTACTCAAGTAATGCGAAAACTTGGATGTGCTACTCAGAAAGATGCTATTCGAGTTTGTCGTGAAATGGCTGAAGATTTGAATAATGGGCTATCATCAGAAGAAGTTGAAAAAAAGATTTATGAATATGAACTTGAGACTTTTTTTTATACAAAAAAAGAATATGTTCCATTAGATGATCCACACTGGTCTATTATTAGCCTTGTTAATCTTGATACATTTTTAGATGCGTCTAATCAGAAGCTTAGCATGAAGATGAGGGTCATGTCACCTGAAGAAACTCAGGAACTTGCCCCAATCCAGTCTGATGAGACAGGAGCGGTTAAGGATGAAATTCAAGTTTAGTGAAAGCCAATGTGAATTGGTAGATTCGGCATATAAACCTCAGAAAGGTATGTTTGCTCAATGTAAACATTTTAAAGATGGAAGACATAAGATTGACCATTGGTGGTATTGCCGAGAAATTTTTCATAATGTACTTAAAAATTTAAATATTTTCTTTTTTAGTCATGTTCGTGGACATGGTCAAGGTGTAGCTGCTTTTATAGCTAAAATAGAAAATATTATTGATGTGCAGCCTAGAACTGAAATGGGTCCTACGCAACAAAAGACTATTATGTGGATTAGGCCTAGTAAATGGTGGACTGATGTTGGTATGCGTAGATCTCTTTTTACCATTCTTCTTCGAGCAGGACAGGCATATAAAGTTTCTAAAGATAATTTTGATGAAGCGTCTCGTAGTTATAAATACTTAGAAGAAACTTTATATGCTTTTCACCGTTTTTTGAACGGTGGCACTAAGTATACTGGTCGTAAACGAGGATGGCATAAACAGTTCAATAAAATGAATTTAAGTAAAGAAGATGTTGATAAATTACTTATTAGCCCTCAAAAATGAATAATCGATAAGTATATACATCAATATGCATTGCCATATAAAAGGAATACCATGAACCAGTTTCGTCAGGATATAGAAGATTTTTCTAAAATTTGGGATAAAGCACTAGCGGATGGTGTTTTTGATGACGCCCCCAAAACTGCCCCTAGAGTGCTTGATCTCAGTAACGATAATAATACTGATTTTTTTGGACAAAATCTTAGTGCAGCTTATAACATTGATGCACCTTTAAATGAGGCTGATGTTAAAGCGTGGCGTGATTTGGCTAAAACTGCTGCTGATCATAGCCCTTATTTTAATCCTGTAAATGAAGAGCGTGAATACAGTAAAGGCGAAACTAAAAAGGCTTCAAAAAAGCTTGGTAGCACCTTTAATCCTGTATATCCAAACACCATTAACAAAGATCAAGATTTGGGAACTCCTGTTAAGGTAACGCAAAATTGGGGTGTTGGTGGTAAAGAATTAAATGATCTTGAAGACTTAAAAAAAAGACTTCATGCACTTGAGATTAAGCTTAGTCAAGCTGGCATTTTGAAAATTCAAACCAACAAAAAGAAAAAAGATTCAGATGATAGCACCATTCAAAAAGGCATAAATGATTTAAAAAAACAAATCGATGATTTGAGTGATAAATTAAATGGCAACAGGAATGACGCAGACTAATTTTAAGAATTTAAGCGACAATATTAAAAGGCTGTATCTACTAGATGTAGGTATAGCCTTAATTTTTATAATATAAAATACCAATCAAAATGATTTGATAATTTGAATTTAATGATGATCCCTCTATGATTGAATATATCATTGAAACGAAAATAGGGGGGCAAAATGTCAAATTTATCTAAGGCATCTCCAGATACTATTCAACTTTTATCCACAGTAAAATTAAAATATCATTCTCCCAGATTGGATGATTGTCAAATCGCTGTTTGTTTTGATGATGGCAAAGCATTTGTGAAGAATAAGTTGAATCTTGGGAAATTAAGCAAATTTTCTGCTGCCGCCAAGTTGTGGCAAAAAGAAAAATATGATTTTTGTCTTGTTATTCCAATTGATCTTTGGATGAATGTTCTACAGGCTAATAGCCGAGAGGCTTATTTAGATTTAATGCTGACAAGATTGAATATGGAATATCTTCCAGAAACTGTTGAAGATAATGGCAAGAAGCAAAAAGTAGTTGATGATTTTGGCCGAATTCAGTATAGCAATATACCCAAAACGGATAAAGAAGGAAATGTAAAGTGGAAGATTGACTCACTTGATTTGGAAGTTTTTGCTAAAAATGTGAGTAGATATGGATTATGGCAGGAAGATTTATTTAAACTTCACGAAGCAATGACTGCTGCTGCTTCTAAAAAGTGAGGACTTTGTGGGTCAGTCAAAAATCCTTGAGATTATATTGGTTGGCATGTGGCTCCTCATTGCCATAAATTTTTATTTTAAATATAAACCTTCTCAAAATGAGCCTGTTCCATTACCGCATGTTTTGGAAACTCCCGATATATCCACAAATTATAAAGGCAAAAGCTTTTTTGTGCGTCGTGTCAATGTTAATACAGGTAGTAGTTATGATTTTACTTTAAAGGACGAAGTCGTTACTCGTATTCTTGGCGAGCTTTCGGTTGCAGCAACTAAAGAATCTAGGCAAAAGATTATAGAACTTTTAAATCATACTGATTCTCCTCGAATTATTTTGCGAGATCGTCGAAGTGATGGTAAATGGCTTGTTGATTTTTTTGTAGTAGAAAATGGAAATGAAATAAATGTTGCTGATTGGTTGAAGAAAAATAAACTCGTTTATCAGTGATGCTACTCTTATAAGTTATGGATGAGAAAAAATTTATAATTCGTTGTTTAAAATGCCGTTGGCATCGATTTACATCTGGTCGAGCCGAAGACCTTACGGGTTTATACGAAATAAAAAATTGCACCAATTGTGGAAAGCCTCGTGAGTTTCGTTGTCTAAAATGCGGCAAACCAGCAAAAATGTTAAAAAGTCAAGGAAGTAGTAGTGGCACGACCACCAATGAAGGTGGTCCCGGCCATGTGATAAAGGGGGCTTGATGTTTTATGAAGTTTCTCAGTCAATGTTTTCGTAATCAAGGTGATGGCAAGCTTTTGCCGAACGAAAAAATTCTTGATGATTTAAAATTTACTGTTTATAAATTCAATTCTCGTCCAAAACCTGTCGATAAAAATCGTATTCTTATAATTTCCTGTTTTTCAGAATTTGGTTGTGAATCTATTGCTTTAATGTATTGCATTCCACGGCTAATTGCTAAGAATCCGGGTGCGTACATAATTGCTGTTGGTTGGTATGGACGAGAATATCTTTATCGCCATCTTGTTGATGAGTTTTGGGAAATAGAAGAATCAGCTATGTGGCTTAGAGAATATAGCAATGCCTTCAACAGTACTTCCAAGAATTTGAAAAAAGCAGAAAAACTTTTAAGTCAGCATGGTTATGTTTATCCGGGTGTTAATTTAGGAATGTTGTGTGTTGGCACATTTTGCAAGAAGTGCCAACATGTATATGCTTCTCAAGAGGGTCAGCAACCAGTATGTCCTAATTGTAAATCAACGGATCATGAGCAATCTCTTTTAGATAATCTTGTGCATTATCGAAGATTGGCTGTTCAGGTGCCTCGTCCATCCTTAAAAATGCAGCAAGTAGCAAGGAATTATTTGAAGCCAAATCCAGTGGGCATATTTGCTCGTGGTAGAACACTTTATGGTCGTAATTTACCATCAGAATTTTATGTAAAACTTATTGAGCGTTTAGAATTTCAGGGATACAATCCTATTTGGCTTGGAGAAAAACAAAGTGTTTTACCATGTCCTGTTTCTCACATTGTTGATTTTAGTCGTTTGCCCGAATCTAGAAATTTAGAATTAACATTGGCTATTATTTCTAATTTAAAATTTACAGTTCAATTTTGGACTGCAAGTACTCGTTTTGCTTCAATGATGGGAGTTCCTTGGATACTGTTTGAAAGTCCTGATCAAATTGGTGGTCGGGGACAAGAAGGTAAACGGATTATTTTGACAACTGATTACAACAAGAAAAAGTTGGTCATATCTAATTTTTGTGATGTGATAGAAAATCAAAATTCAGCATTGGATGTTGTAGATCGTGCAATTAAAGAAATACAGGAAGATAATTGGGATGATATTATGGGTTTAATTGAATTTCCTGAACTTGTAAATCAAATTATTGAAAAACAAAAAGCTTGGAGGGCGATGTGAGTTCGTTAAATGATTTTTTAAAACGAGCAGCGGATCGTAATGGTTTTCGCAGAGATCGCTATGATGAAAGTAAAGTTCCAAATGATTTTAGTAATGTTTGTATATTGCCTTTTTTTGGTGATTTGCGTACCACGATGATTTTATCGTCTTTTATTCTCAATCGTTTTCGTGAAGAAAATAAGGGTTCTAAATATTTTGTTCTTGCTTCATGGCCCGGATTGCAAGGGCTTTTCCCATATGTTGATGAATATTGGTCAATTACTGATGAAGCTGTTTTTAAAAGATTTTATGATGGATCAGATGGCTTGCGTAATTGTTCAGATTTGGCTACGGTTTATATAAGAAATTTGAATGAGTTTTTTCGTGATGTTATAGATGTTTCTGATTTGCAGAAGATTTATCAAAATGGTTTTACAAATTATTTTTTTGATAAGTATAAGGACACCAAACGCTTTTGCCCATTTGTTCCTAGTTCTTCTGTTCTTGGCAAGGAATTTAATCGAGATTTAGCAGTTAGGGCAGGATATAAAGTTTTTTTACATCCAAGCATTTTTGCTAAATTTTGGCACAGCGGACGCAGTGAAAATATTAAGGTTAAGCGTGAATTTTATGTTGAATTGGTAAGAATGCTTTCATCTAAAAACATTACACCTATAATTTGGCAAAATTTTTTGAGTTTTGATTTAACTGAATCTTGTTCTGAGCAGGCAATTATTTTTAAAGAACCAGATTTTATAAGAGCTATGGCTGCTATGCGTGCTACTGGTTGTGTTTTAGATATATTTAATGGCTTATCTAGATATGCCCTTATGGCTCGCACTCCTTTTACTTGTGTTGATGAACGCACAAGATATAACTCGACTAAAGAAAATGAAATTGATGATTTATGTGGCGAACTAATTCCTAAGCAATATATTTTTACATTTTCCACTATCTTAACAGAGGGGACACTTGCTAACTGGAATGCTGATGTTTTTCCATCTATTGCTAATCGATTGGAAAACTTTTTGCCAAACCTGAATCGTGACGAGTGGCCCTCAACGGCAGAGTCTCATGAGCTTGTGGCCTATGATAAACTAGTACGGATGCAGAAGCCGAAAAAGTTTGGAACTAGATTTATTAAAGTGATTCAAGACTGAGGAATTTTCAATGGCTTGTCGAGTTGAACTTCGTAATTTATCGCATAATCCAAGTTGGCATGAGCGTGAAATTGCTTTTAAAAAGATGCACACTGCGTTTAAGAAGCAGGTTGCAGAAGCAGGTATTTTACATGATTATAAAGAACGGGAGTATTATGAAAGTCCCGGTCAATCTCGTAGGAGAAAGAATAAAGAGGCTGAAAATCAGCGCTTAAAGGAAAAGCTCCGAGAGAATTTTCCTGAGCGTAGGAAGCCTAAGAAGGACAATAAGAAGAAAAATAAAAAGGAAGCTTAAATGACTGCAAAAAAAGGCACCATTATAAGCCTATCAATCGATTCTGAAATTCAGGATCGATTGAAGGTAGTGGCGAAGCGCAGAAATGTTAGCGTCTCAAAACTCGTGCGGGATGTTGTAGAAAAACATCTTCCCAAGGACGATGATGAGTTTGACACTATCATTTTTAAAATTCCACCTGAAATTAAAAAAGATGGAGATACACTTCGCAGCTGGATGAATCTTCGTGTTGAAGCAGTTGTAAAAGCTCTGACTCCATCTTAAAATTTTATATGATTGATAAAAATACTGTTATTCAATTGGTTCCTGTTGACCTTTTGCCAAAAGCCATCGATGTTCCAACGGACGATCCGATGGCTATTTTCCGTCTTGCAACCAAGATGGAAAAGCTTTGTACCGAAGAAGATGGCATTGGATTGTCTGCTGTTCAAGTGGGCATTCCATGGAATTTTTTTATTTTACGCCGTGGCAGATATTATGAGTATTATCTCAATTGTGAATATACTGGTTTAGGCCCCAAGCAAAATTCTATTGAAGGGTGTCTTAGCTTAAAAAACACAGATGGTACATTGAAGCGTTTTGAATGTCAACGCTATGCTAAAATTCGTGTTAAGGGCAAGCAATTACGATTTACTAATGTTCCTGCCTTGGTCATAAGTGATTTTGATGAAGTGCAAGAAGGTTTGTATTCTGTTGTTTTTCAACATGAAATTGATCATGGCAATGACATTCTTATTTCCCAAATAGGCAAAGAAATAGAATTTATAAGGTGATTCATGCTTAGTCTACAACAACTTGCAGATGTGTGTCTTGCTAATGATTCAGGTTCTAATAGATGTCGTTTTTTGCACCAAGATCCCAGTGAGCTCGCAAAGTTTTTTTGCTTAAAAATGAGTCCTAAAGCAAAAATTATTGAACAAAGCGTTTCAGATTTTATTGTAGACAAAAAGCGTAGAGGGCAAGATCCTTATGCTGAGAATATGCCCCTTGGAGATAATTGCGAAGGATACCCAGTTATGAGAAACATTTTGCAAGGCTACGATCAAGACTAATTAACATATTTTTTTAACATTCCATAAACTTCTGAAGCAGTGTTGTTTCTTGCTGCTGATTTCAGTATATTTTCATTTAATACTGGGTTGTTAAACCTAGCAATCTCTTTTGCCATAATTTCGCAATTCTTTTCTCCTTGAACCGCCCGATGCCTATACCAGAAAAGAATCATTCCAATCACAATAATTGCAAATACAAAGATCAATGCTCCATCGCCTTGAATTATTTGAATTCCTGTGTTTTCATTTCTTGACAATGCAGCATTGATGTTCAACATTCCATTTTGAATTTCTTTAAGTTTGCTGTTTTGGATACCAATTTCTTGACGAAGTTTTCCAATCTCTGCCATTACCCCATTTTGATTATTCCGAATATCTTCAATATGGCCTTGTTGGTTATTGATTTTTTGTTGATTTCGGGGATTGAAATTGGCACATCCAGCAATACTCATAAAAAGTATTGCGATGCAAACGATTATTTTGTTTTTCATTTTGCCTCCAATTGTATGTATTTACATTCGGTTATAATTGAGGTATATTCTTTTATCCCATATTTTACCCTACGCTGGAGGATTTAGCGTGATGCGTCTCGACATGGATGAATTTGATGAAGTTGAGGAATTAGAAGAAGTAGCACAATCTGGGCAAGATTATAGTGAAAACTATGTTCCCCCCAAAGATGGAATTGTTCTTGATTTTGACAGGAATGGTTCTTTTTTAGCAAAATACTTTTTGCACAAATTTTTTAAAGATTATTCTTTGCATATTGGTGGATCTATTCCTCTTGACATGCTTTACACAGATAGACGCCTAAATAAAGTGCTTCATCTTTCTTTTGTAGAAGGTGTAGATCACGCTCATGCAGCATTTAGTAAATTGGGCGTAAAAGAATCAGATTCACATTCTGTACCTGATCATGTGATGTTAATCATTACTACTTTAGGAAAGTTATCAAAGGCAGGCATCCCACGATGTTATGCGGGTGGCATGTTGTGTTTATATCTTGAGTTGGTGGAAGGCATTGAATTTTAATCCTGATTTAGCATTTGTGTCGAAGGCTTGGGAAAATTTAGAAGTTTCCAAGGAAAAGAAGTATTTGCTCAAGTACTTCGACACACCTGTTCAAGAAGCCTTTTTAAAATACTATCTTGTATTTGGCAATTACACTCATTTTTGCGACCATACAGGCTATTTTTGTCAGGTTCGTTGGCTTAAGTTGCTGTATGACAAATTTATTAAACTTGAAGCTCTTAAATCAAAAGCTAAACAAGAAATGGATTTTCATCTTTTAACACGGTTGGAAGATGGCAAGTTCATGATGACTAAACAAAAATAAATTAAAGATCATACATATTTTTATGTCACTTATATCCTACAAAGAATGGCGTCAAAAGATGTATGAAGCGAGTCCTACAACTCGTCTTCGTGCTGGCATTATGATGGGTAATTATCCCATGACTGCAGCTGGCATGTCTCGTTCAACGCCTCATCCTGAATTCGTCAAAAAGGCTATCCAAACCTTTGGTAGCCCAGAACATCCTAAGAAATCCAAAAAGCATAAAAAGCGTGATAAAAAAGGCTGATTTATGCTTTTATTTTCGGAATGGATTATAAATCGTCTAAATGAATCTAAGCGCAAGCTTGGCAAATCTCGCTCCACACCTTCTGCTCGCACTGATATTGATCGTTGGATTAAATCTGTAGAAGATTTAGCCAAAGATTTAGAAGAATTAAAAAAAATAAAGAAAAAGGTAAGTGAGCGCAAAAGATCTCAAGAACTCGTTAAGCGTGTTATGAAAGAACCTAAAAAAGAAAAAGACAAAGATAAAACAGAAAAGCCTAGTGAAGATCAAAAATCAAAGCAGGAAGCCAAAGAAAAGACTAAAAATCTTAAGGTAGATTCTCAGTACAAACAAAAGTCTTTATTGACTTCCAAATCTGAGAATCCAACTACTAAAATACAAGGAAATGTTAAACGAGATGTCAATAAACAAGCAGAGCTTTATAAACGAGGAGGACAGTCAAAGTAAATTATCAATTTACTTTTTCTTTGCCTTTTGGATTTGGATTGGTTTTGTTAGTTGCATAGACACTGCACTTTCACTTAAATATCGTGATCAATTGATACATGTCGAGGAAAATCCAATTGCTGTCTGGCTTTTGCAGATCGACGATGGCACTCTTGCTCAATTTGTTGCAATTAAAATGTTTGGCACGATAATTGTTTTAGGTTGTCTTATTACTTTATTGAATTTTCGTATAAAGTGGGGACTTACAATAGCCATTGTTCTTGCTATGTTTCAAGCTTGCTTGTTGGGTTATTTATTTCTCTTATAATTATGTAAATGGGAGAATGTTTATGTCAGGTGACATGTTACAAAAAATGAGCGATATGATCAGATTCCCTGATTATACTTCTGAAGAAAAAAATAAACATGCTAAAGAAATTCAAAAACAACTGATTATCAAACCTGATAGTGCCAACACTTATATTGTCGTAACTGCTTTTGATACTGAAAATTCAAGTAATTTTGTTAATCGTTTAACTTGTCGCAATGGCTTGCCTATTGGTGGTTATGTTTATGATGCTCAAAATGATTGTTATTTTGTAGAATGTGCTGATTTTTTAGTACTTGGTGCAATTCCAATTGCTTATGTTGCAAGTTTTGAAGGAGATGTTAATTGGAAGTCTAGAGTGCCAATATCTTCTTCGGTAATTAAAAAATATCTTAGTCCTTTGCAAAAACAAGAATTAAAGAATTTTCAAAAAAAATTTAAATCACCAAAATTTCGAATCAATTTCGTTCAAATGGTAGACCCAAATTGAACAAAAATAAAAATTATCCTTGGTCGCAAATAGATCTAGATGATTTATGGATGGGGCTGGCTTTAATGATGGCTTGCCGCTCTCCTCTAGGTAATGCTTGTTTGCTTGTTGAAAGTGACAAATTGCTTTATGTTGGTCTTGAAACTCATCCTAAATATAACTGCAATTCTAAGATGGCAATAGCAGCAGAAATTGATGCAATCATGAATTGTCCAATTTCTTATAGTGATGCTTCTCTTTTTTTAACGACTACACCTTCTTCTGCTGGTTTAATGGCAATCGCTTCCATTTCTAAAGTACAAAGACTTGTTTATTTTGCCAAAAATAATTCTGATATTGAAAAAGATTTGACTAATAGTCCAATTCTTAGCAAATATCAAGGAAATTTGAATTGGTTAAGAGATTATGTTCGAAGTTTAGATTTATTAGGGCATAAGCCATAAATATCCTTATGACATGTTCATCAACTGGTATTGGTTATTCATCTAGTTCCTCTACTACGGCTTGCCCCGACCAATATGGTTGTGTGTCTGGTGTTTGCCCAGACTTTGTTATTCGTAGACACGATACAAAACCTCAATTTAAAGTTAAGGTTGAAGATTGTGACGGCCCTCTTGATTTGGCCAATCTTGTTGTTGAAGCATCAATGTGGGCCAAGGCTAAATTAAAAACAGCTATGGATGATAATGATACTGTTTTAGCATTTGCTGATAATATTGGCTTTGGACAGGTTATGATTGGCGATATTCTCTTGATGGATCAAGGGCGTCTTCCCGAAAAAATGCTTGTAGTTTCTTTTGATGAAGTAAACAGGCTTATCCATGTACAGAGAGGTTATCATGGAACTCCGATTCAGACATGGAAGCGTGGTTCTTCTCTTCGCATATTAAAATTTACAAATGCTACAGCTAATGGTGAAATGTTATATCAAGATATTGTTGAACTTGATGGCACAATAAATAAAGATGTACTAATTGATAGTTTTCTTGTTTATGATTGGCATACTGCAGATACTTGTTTGCCCGGTTGTTATTATATCGAATTTAAATTGATGAAAATGACCCCTGTTTCACTTCATATGCAAAGCATAGTGCCAAGCGATCAAATTCCAAGTAACTTAGTGCCAAGTAATGTTGTGCCAAGTTTTACAGATCCTAGTCTTACACCTTCAGATTTAAGTTGTGGCATAAGCCCTACTATTGAATGGATTCGTCGCTTCCCAGTCGATACAGAAGGTTTCTTAATCAAAATCAATGATTCGCCTACAATCAATGATTAGGTATATAATTATCTTGACATTTTTGATTTTTGGCTTAATACTTTAATCGTTTTGTTTGAGGCCATTTTAACCTTTTGTGAGTAGCAAGAATGAATAACCCAAATTATGGTAGGCGTTTTTCAAGGGATCAGAATTTCAAAAGAGAAGATGAACACAGGGTTAATTATAATATTCTTGTTCCACAAGTGCGAGTAATTAGAGGTGAAGAGCAGTTGGGGATTATGCCAACTGATGTGGCTCGTCGCATGGCTATGGACGAAGGATTAGATCTTGTCGAAGTTGTTGCTACTGCAAAACCCCCTGTTTGTCGAATTATGGATTATAGTCGTTTTAAGTATGATCAAAACATAAAGAAAAAAGAAACTGCAAAAAAGCAACGAGAGGCCCAATCTCATTTAAAAGAAATTCGTCTTCGCCCATCTATTGCCGATCACGATACTGATATGAAAATCACTCAAGCAAAAAAATTTATTGCTGAGGGCAACAAGGTTCAATTTAATCTTGAATTTCGTGGTGCTAGAGAACTAAGCCACAAAGAACAAGGATTTAGAGTAATGCAACGAGTGGTGGAGGCTTTGGCTGAATTTGCAAAATTAGATAGAGCTCCTGCTATGGAAGGCAGAAAAATAATATGTTCATTTTCTCCTAAGGCTTGATGGAGATTTTTATGGTTAACGATCATCTGGTTGGCAAGATTCAAGATCTTCAGCAAGAATTTTTGCGCAGGCTTGGACAAAACCAAATCAGCATTATGTCGTCGCCAACTCCTCAACTTTTAAGAAAGATTTTTGATGCAAACCATGATCTTCTCGAATATGCATTAGGTGACTTTGGTACTCGTCTCGGTCGATATACTCGTAGTATTGATATAGGTCATCCTGATGTAATTACAATTTTTGATGGCATATTTTGTGATGATCAAAAATTTTCCAAGTACTGTTTGGAACTTCTTAGACTTGCTGAATTTGCCCGTGGAAATGGTATGATTCATGTATTCCCTGATATTGGCAACCTTTTTGTTCGAGAAATGGTAAGTAAAACTGTCACCAAAAAACTTGATGGAACATATCAAACTCGTGCCCATGTTCGCCTTGTTAGAGATCAAGAAGAACGAGATTATATCCGCTTAAATAAGCGCATTCAATGTATTGATTTACAAGCTGTTTATAAAAAAGGTGAAGAGTCTTGGAATTCTCAGCCTGATAATTTTAAGAAATTTCTTCGTTTTGATGCCGCATACGAAGAAGAAATTAAGATTGCTCAAAAGAAAATGAAAAGATATCAGGAATTGGGATGCAATTCTCTAGCATCAGAAATTGAAAAATCAATTGAACTTTTCAAAGAAAATATGGATCAGGCTTATTATGGCTTCAATCGGATTACTATGACTAATGCAGCAATTATTCTTGCTAAATCTTTAGGTTATACATTTATAGATTCCTCAATTCAAATTGCTTCTTCCTCAACAATTAAAATAAATCGTTCATTTTTTGGTACTTATAATTTTGATGTGAGTCGAAATGGATTTGCAATTTTAAATTTAGGTGATGATGCTTTTGAATATAAGCCAAAAGTTTATCCTTTATACGAACTCATAGACATAGCTCCAACAGGTGTTTTGAAAACTATTCAATTACTTGAGCAGTTTCCAGAAGCAAATAATCGACCTATATTTGATCATTATGGAATAATTGTTCCTAGTATTCAATATAATCATGAATCAATTTATGATTATGATGGTCTAATTATTAGGCATAATACAATTGATGAAGCTGGAAAAGCTTTAGATAAAATACTTATCAAGAGAAAATATTTCTATCCTATTGTAGTTGGGGAGAAAGACGGAAAGTGTTTCTTTATTTGCTACTGGATATAGAGAAGAGGTTGTTATGGATTATTCAATAACGCAACAAGAAATTCTTGCTTTTGCCAAACAAATTTACACGGCTGGTTTTGGTGGATATCTTGATTTGTGTGACAATTGTTGCAGTAAAATGGTCGAAGAGTTTTTGGCAAATAAGAAAACTATAACGCCTCATACTACTTTAACAGTGCCTCAAAATAGTCTGCAGTCAGTTAGTATACCGAATATGTCGAATGCTTGGCAAAATATTCAGGTTTACAGTGCAGACTCAACATATGCGGCAAATAGCGTTTTGGTGACCGGTGGTCATCCGCAACAAGAGCAACAAGAGCAACAAGAAAGGTAGATCAATGGCTAAGAGCAAAATTTTGACAACAACTTCTGATGTTTTTTCCCCTGAAATTCCAATTCTGGGACAGGGCAGTAAAACTCCAAAAATCAAGAATGTAAAGCCGTGTGGTTCGCAAGTTTTGGTTGAAATTCTTACTCCTCAAGAAATGATGGGTACGGATTTGACCGTCACTAATAAAATTGATCTTAAAGTGCCTTTGCAAGGTTATGTTAGGGCAGTTGGTCCTTCTTTTAAGTCTGAAGATTATGGCTATAAAATTGGTGACAGGGTTCTTATCTCTGGAACTGGTGTCATGGCTCCTTTGTACGATGATTGTCATCGAGATCGATTTTTTATGGAGCCCCATGCAATCAAGAGCGTTTTGGTTGAAGAATGAATAAATGCTATGAAGTCTTAGGAGTTCCTAAGACTGCCAGTCAAGAAGATATTCAAAAAGCCTATCGTCAAAAGGCTAAAGAGCATCACCCAGATAGAAATCCGGGTGATGCTGACGCACAGCGTCGATTTCGTGAAATACAAGAAGCTTACGACACTCTTAGCGACCCGATCAAAAGAAATCAATATGATCGTGTTGGCAATTCCATGCATTTTCGCAGTCATGGATCAGGATTTGATCCTACCATGAATCCATTTGCGGACATGATGAGTGAGATGTTTAAAAATCCAACTTTTCAAGGTCGCAATCTTCAAATGCGACTTGATGTTTCTTTTGAAGAAGCTTTTACAGGTTGTGTAAAAGAAGTAAACATAAAAGTTAAAAATCGTTGTGTAACTTGTAACGGTCATGGCCAAACGAGCACAGAATCTTGTTCTTTGTGTAGTGGGCAAGGATTTGTCAATGTAAATAATGCTCCTTTTGAGATTAGAACTGGTTGTCCAAACTGCAATTCCACAGGAAAAATAAATTTAAAACCTTGCTCTGACTGCAATAGCACGGGCAATCTTCCCGGTTATCGTGAAAAGAAAATAAATATTCAAATTCCTTCTGGAATTGATAACGGTGCAGTTATTCGAATCAAAGCAGAAGGAGAAGAATCTGTCCGAGGTGGTGGAAGACCGGGAGATTTACTTGTTCATATTGTAGTGCCTGAACATCCAATCTATCGTCGTCAAGGTGCTGATTTAATTGTTGATATACCTGTATCATATGCAGAATTGGCATTAGGTTCAGAAATATCTTTACCTTATTTTCAAGGTGAAAAATTATCACTCAAAGTTCCTGCAGGTACTCAAAGCCATAGTAAACTAAAATTGACAGGAAAAGGTGGAGTGTTACCTAATGGTCTTATTGGCGATTTGATTGTTACTTTGAAGGTTGAAACCGTAAAAAATCCTGATGAAAATTATTTAAAAATACTTGAACAATTAGCCACTTTAGAAAAAAATCATGTTGATTCAAGAAGAGCAGCATGGCAGAAAAAAATAGATTCAACAACTACATAATGAATAGGAAAATGATCTCCAAGGAGCAAAGATGAATAATCTAAATAACAAGTTTTTCTGGATAGTTATCGGATTAACATGTGTCATGCTGACAGTTGGAATTGGCGGTAAGGTTTTTATGGATCGTGTAGTTGATGCTACAGTTGCTAGGTTAAAGAAGGAATATAGTCCTTCTCCTTATGGACCCGGCATTGATCCTGATAAGATCGATATGTCTAAAATTAGCAAAAACTAATTTACTTTACAATATTTTATTTGTGATGGCGTATCTGAATTATCTCCCGGCAATCTTATCATATGAACTGTCATTATTTTGCCGATTTCAGGTTTGCCATCAATTCTTTTGTACTCATCTTTGTTGAAGAACATTTTAGAGCCATCATCAAGTTGCACAAAAATAGGGTTGCGACGATGAATTAGAATTGCTATTTTTCCCTGTTTAACTGTTTTTGGTAGGCTTAAGTCCATATCTGGCATTTTGTAACTTTTAACCCATGAAAACATACTTTCACTATAAATTGCACCAAATTTTTCTATGCAATCATTGATAGCGGTATATTCTTGAAAATTGTTGTACATGCTTACTCTTGTAGTATGACCCCTTACAACTATGTAGTCTAAATATGGATAGAAAATACAATATCACTTCCGCTTCCACAATTCTTAATATGGTCTTTTCTTTTAAGGCTGAAGACAGCAATGATGTTCTTGTGGTTCAAGCTGGTGTTGATTCTTTTAATGAAAAAGTTTATTTTTTGGGAGATTTAATTGAAGGAATTGATTACGAGGAATTAGAAAAAACTATTATAGATTATATAAGACCTCCTGATATCAATGTTCCAAAAATTCCTGATGTTGTTAAGCAAAAGATTGATGAAATAATTGAGAACAAATATGACACAAGAGGTCTTTTTAACTCTTAAGGATAATTATGGGAAGTAATTCAACTGATAATATCAATTTTAAAGTCGTCACTCCTAACAGTGCTGGAGATAGACCTAATTCTAAACTTTTCACTATGACTTTAGAAAAGGTCAACAAATGGCTTGATAATAAAAAGATTGATCCTAAGATAACAATTCAATTAAAAAAAATGGCTGCTGTTTATCCACAACAAGCTTTAGAAAATTGGGTGAAAAATTATAAACATCATTTGACCAATGCTCGTAAATCATTAAAATTGGCTGCACCAGAAAAAACTCCAGAATTAGGTGATGAATTACCCAAATCAAATTTGAGTGTTAATTCAATCCAATTAAATGAGGCTCCGAAAATAGATGAATTTGAATAAAATTCCTGTTGAAATTGTTGCAGATTCACCAGATTTTATCCCTCAGTATAAAACATATGGCTCTGCTGCAGCAGATCTTGTTGCTAATATACCAAATGGCGAAATTAGTCTTCTCCCCGGTTGTAGCACAATTGTTGATGTTGGATTTTCTATGGCTTTACCAGTTGGTTGGGAAGCTCAAGTTCGTCCTCGTAGTGGGTTAGCTGCTGAATTTCAATTACAAGTAACCAATAGTCCGGGAACGATTGATAGTGATTATCGAGGAAGAGTTAAAGTAATTCTCAACAATGCAGGGCAGCGTTCAATCATTATAAAACATGGTGAACGATTTGCTCAAATTTGCATTAAGCCAGTTTTTATTTTTGATTGGCGACAAACTGAAAGTTTGCAAGTTACCGAGCGTGGCAAAGACGGCTTTGGTAGTACAGGCAAATAGGAGTAAACATGAAAGTATTTGCTATAATCAGTATCGCTAGGCAAGTAGATGGCGAGTATGTAGTTTGTAAGGTTGAAAAAGCATATAAAACGGCTGGTAAGGCGGATGAGGAGTCTAAAAAATTAGCTCGTAATTATGCTGAAACTATCGTTACACCTTCAGGTTCTATTCAATGCGTTTGTGAACGAGGTGTTTTTGAAATTGATGTTGATGAAACTTAAACTAAGACACTATTTTAAGAAACAAGGAGATATTTATGGCTGAATCAAATAACATGGTGCACAACCCTTTAGAAGGGGAACGCCCCGAAATGACAATTAAACTTCACGAGAATTCTGAAGATCATATTTCAATTATTATTGTTCATAAAGATCGACCTGAGTATTTAAATATTTGTCTTCAGTCAATTGCTGTTACATCTTTTAACAACAATTACGAAATCATTGTAGTCGATAATGGAAGTGGCAAAGAAAGCCAAGATTTTTTAAATGATATCGATGGTGAAGTAAAAGTTGTTCGCAATGATAAAAATCTTTATTGGTCAGCTGCTTGCAATAAAGGTGCTCAAGCCGCAGATAAAAATAGTAAATATTTTATTTTCATGCATTGCGATGTTGTTGTTTTGAATCCTGCATGGATTGATCTTCTTGTAAATGTCTCTGAAGCTCAACAAGCTGGAATGGTTGGAATTGACACCTCTTCTTATATGATGAGTGGTCAAAAAGTTGATTTCATGCAAGAATATGTGCTTCTATTTACAAAAGAATGTTGGAATGATGTTGGACCTTGGCCAGAAACCTTGCCTCAGATTGGTCACAGCTTCATTTTGACCATGAAGGCCCAACAGCGTGGTCACAAGCCTCAAATCATGAAGAATCAAATTGTGCATCACTATCGCAACTTTAGTCTAAATATTAGCGAATACGAACGCATGGTTGATCAAGCTATGACAAGTCTTCCGAAGCATCTTTCGGAAATACAAAGTCGCCCAGTTTAAGATTTAGATTCAAGTTTTTTCATAAATTTGCTCCATTCATTATTCACCCAAATTATTGGTGGGTGAGTTGAATAATGGGCTGCATAAGCCATGGAAAATATTTCTTCGTCATTTTGCATCAAGGCTTTTTTCTGTGCTTTTTTGTCAAATTTAGCAATTTGTTGCTTTTTAGTTTTTTCAACAAGTTCAGACCATTCTTTTCTTAAATTTTTTGTCATCATATATTCATAAACTAAATGAGCTATTTCATGAAGTGTTGTGAACATGCGACTGTAGTTCCATGGTGCTGCAACCACAATTTTGTCGTGATGAATATAGCCAATATGTTGATTATCACCCTTTAAAGTATTTCCGGGCGTATATCTGAATTTATAGCCATTAAGTAACTGCCTATGTTTTTCTGGAATCATATCCAGCATACGCTCTACATTTTTGCTTTCTTCAGTTTCTAAGAAAAGTTTGAAGTTCATCGTGCACTCCAGAGTTCAATCTTACTTATAAATGCTTGTAGATAATCAATCTCAACAATTAAATAAACAGTCAGGTATAAATAGATAAAAGAGGTGAATCATGGATAGTATTCTTAATTTTCCAAATGGATCAAAAACTGGCCCCTTAGAAGTAAATGTTACATCAGGTTTAGTTGGAATTTTATCTGGAAACATATCAATTTATACGGCAAGTGGTGCAGTAAGTCAGGGAAATCCTTTGCCAGTTGATATTGGTGGTGGCACCGTAAATATCAATGTCGCATCAGGTACAAATTTAAATGTTTCTGTTACATCAGGACAATTTTCAATTTTGTCTGGCAAAGTAAGTGTTTCTTCTGGAAACACTTCTCTTTATACATCTAGTGGAACAATTGGTCAGACAAATCCTCTTCCAGTTTCAATTTCATCAGGAGCATTTTCAAACAATATTGTTCCAATTAGTTTTGCAACAGGAACAACAGATGCGTTTGGAAGACTGAGAGTAAGCAATCCATTCACTCTTTTTGATAGTCAACATCGCTATCAAATTAGCGATAAGTGGAATTATCAAACTACAACTGGTGGTTCAACTTTCTATGATGTAAACGGTAGTCTAGTCAACTTGAACACAAGTTTGACTTCTGGGTCTCAAGTAATTGCTGAGACAAAAAGAGTAATGCCTTATCAGCCCGGAAAATCATTGCTTATTTACAGTACATTTACAATGTCGTCTGCTCAAAACAATTTGAGACAAAGAATAGGTTATTTTGGAGAACAGAACGGAATTTATTTTGAAGTAGATGGAACATCAATCAATTTTGTTAAAAGAAGTTATGTTAATGGAAGTGTTGTAGAAACTAAAGCTACAAGACTTTCAGGAGATGGTTGGAATGTAGATAACTTAGATGGAAATGGGCCTAGCGGTTATAATATTTCAGATTATAGCAGTTCTTTTATTTTCTTTATTGAGATTGAGTGGCTTGGCGTTGGAGATGTTCGTGTTGGGTTTATTCTTAATGGAGCTTATGTTCCATGTCATGTTTTCAAGCATACTCCAGCAGGTGATAGCCCAATAAGTGGAACATATATGACAACTGCTTGTTTGCCTTTGAGAGCAGAAATTACAAACAAAGGCCCAATTACTTCTTCAGGTAATTTGAAGCAAATTTGCAACAGTGTTATTTCAGAAGGTGGATATGAAGGATTTAGCAGGCGTTATAATGCCGATTTGGGAACAAGTCCTAAAAACCTTGTGAATGCAGATCAATTGTATCCAATTGTTTCTATTCGTCTTGCTTCAGGAAGATTGGATTCAATTGTTGTTCCATCAAATTTGAATGCAATTGTCACAAGTAATCAAGATATACAATATAGGATTGTTTTAAATCCAACTTTAGTTGGTGCTTCTTGGCAGACACATTATCAAGGAAATGTTCAATATGATACTTCTGCTACATCTTTAGCGAGTGGTAGTGGAACTAATGTTGTTGGTGGTTATGTTAACAAACAAGGTTCTCTTGATATTACTAGCATAAATCAATTCAATTTTCAAATTGGAAGACTTCTTGATGGAACAAGTGAGATTTTGACTATTGCCATGGCAGGAACATCAGCAAACACGAAAGTTTTGGCTGATCTATCATGGTTTGAGATTATTTGATTTATAATTTTTTAAAACTTTTATCATATGCTTTTTATAACTTTAGGGTTTATTTGATTGCCTTAAATAAAAAGCCGTATTAAGTCTTTAAAATAGTATAGTTGATGAATCGACCTTGATTGACGAAAAGCTTTGAGAGGCAGCAATTCTCAACTATCATTAAATAATTAGCGGTGGTTGAAAAACTAGCTTACAAATAATTTTGTTTGGTGCATTATTGATAATCCCTTGGTGCAAGCTACGGGATTCTTTCTTTTCATTTACAAAATAATATAGTTCTAACTCTAAATAAGGCATGTCTAAGCAAAGATCTAAATCTGCCAAATCTTCCAAGGTTGAAAAACCAACAAATCAACCTTCATCTGGAAAGAGACAGCCTTTTCATTTGGAATTCCTTAACCAAGCACAAAAAATGGCTTGGGCAGCCTTTGATCAACACGATGTGTTGTTTTTATTGGGTTCGCCCGGAACAGGTAAGAGTCATCTTGCTTGTGCTTTTGCCATAAGTGAAATTCTTGCTAAAAAGAAAAAGAAAATTGTTTTGACTCGCCCAATTGTTGAAGCTGGCGAGTCTCTTGGTTATTTGCCCGGAACTTTTGAAGAAAAAGTTAATCCATATATGTTGCCACTTTTTGATTGTATGGATCGTTGTTTGGGCACTGAAGGTCCGCAAAGAGAAATAGTAAATAAAAGTGTGGAATTAGCTCCTATTGCATACATGAGGGGACGCACTTTCCACGATGCTGTTTGTATTTTTGACGAAGCTCAAAATGCAACATTTAATCAATTGAAATTGTTTCTCAGTCGCTTTGGACAAAATAGTAAAGTTATCATTACTGGAGATCCTTTTCAAAGTGATTTAAGGCCTCAAGATCGTGCTCTTATGCAGATAGTTGATAAACTTTCATCGTTAAAAGGAATTGGAATAATTAACTTTAAAGCAAGTTCTATCGTGCGTCATCCGCTGATTGGAGCTATTATGGAAAAATTAGAAGGAAAAAAGGAGGAAGATGGCACTTGTAGTTCCTAATGAGGGAGAAATTGAACTCCTTAAAAAAGTTTTAATTAACACTACAGACACAGAAGATTTTCTTTTGCGTTTGTACAATAATAATTACGCACCAGATGAAAACAGTACATTGACTAGCTTTACAGAGGCTGGTTTTACAAATTATTCTGAGAAAACAATTACTCGGGGTGATTGGAGCAATCCTCCAACTATGGACCCACTGAATAAGGCTCAATGTCAAGTTACAGTTCAATCTTGGACATGTGGTTTGACTGGCAATACTGTTTACGGCTATTACATTGTTGGTAGTGTTTCGGGTAAAATTCTTTGGGCTGAACAATTCAATGTGGCAAGGGTTTTAGCTGATGGTGACATTTTAAATGTGACACCTATCTTTAATCTCAGCAGCGCCAACTAAAAATCATTCATATTTTTATATTATCCCCGATTTCAATATTCGGGGATTTACTTTTTACTGGTCTACATACCATATATGACCACATATAACGAGTTGATGTCTGGTGGAATAGAGAATGGCGATACTGCACTCGTATTTGCTGTATTTAATAATGAATTGATATCGGGCGGGATAGAAAGTGGCGATACTGCACTTGTATTTGCTGTATTTAATACAGACATGAGTGCTAGTGGCCTTTTGGCAAATGGTTCTGCTATAGTTAGTTGTGAAATTAACTTTGCCTCTTCTAGTGGAATTGAAATTGGCGGAGAAGCAATAGTTATAGAAAGAATGGTTTACCGCTCTGATGGTGGTCCTATTCTTACTGGCGGTGCATCTAGTTTTGTTCTTAGATTGTATTTTGAACAGCAAATCAATTGGAATGTTAATCAAAATATTTTTGTTGACCAAAATTTTTCTTGGGTAACTGGACTTCCGCCTTTTCGTTGGTGGCGTGTACAGGGATCTTGTAATTATCCAACAGCAGCTGGAAGTGGATTGCCTACAGGAGATCAATTTCCCGGCGGTCTTGATGTCATGGGCATAGAAACTGATGATGTTAAGTGTGTTGGTGCAATTGGAAAGCAACAATTTATTCAGCAGATTCTTGCAAGAACAGCATCAGAAGTTTGTGAAGAGCTAAGAAAAAGTAAGCTAGATTGGCAAATAGTTGGAATGAAAAGATGGAGTCGCCCTGCTGATCCTTCTGTTGTTCAAGCACAAGAGCAAGCTGGAATAGCTGATTATGGGAATAAATTGGAAGATGTGCCATATCAAACTTTGCCTGCATGTATTGAATTTACTTTTCAAACCAAAGCCATCACTCATATTCGTGCCACGACAATTTTAATTGATAGTTTGTACTTTTATGCAGGTTCAGGTACTATAAGAACTAGTGGTGCTGCTGATACTGATATTTTAAGTGGCGGAACTACTCCAACTGTTGCGTCGTTTAATTATGTTAGCAATGGTCAAATTATTGAGACTGGTGGATCAGCAATAGTAATAAGTTCTGTGGATGTTGATCACATTACCGAAATGTTGGTGACAACAACAATTGAAGAAAATGTTGTTTTTACAATTCAAGATAATTTGCCATCAATTATACCGCCATCAAATTCTACTGCTACAGGTTGTGCAACTTGTGGTGCAATGCCTTTACAAATTTTCTTGCAAAATAATTTGAACAATCCAAGTATTTTATATAATTTCTTGCAACGCAATGGTTATACTTTCCCTAATATTATCACGATGAATTATAATGCTAGACTTGAAACATGGGTTTCTCAATTGCATTATGCTGGAATTTCTGATAATGAGTCTTGGAGATTTAGCTTTGAAATGGGATGTGTGACTGAATATGGTGCTGAAAGTACAGGAACTCCTGCCATTAAGTTTGCAATTAGCATAATGAAAAAAAATATTGATACAAATACAGATTATGATACACGAATTATTGTTTTGTTTCCTTCAATAGAATTTTGTAGCACTATCAATAACTTTCTTGAGGATTTTCCTTTTTCAATTGATATAAAAGCCTTTTTTGTAAATGCTCCAAATTCTATTGCACCAATTACAGTGTTGGTGTATGATAAAATAGGCATTTTTAGTTCAACTTATTGGGCATCTAATCCAAACCTTAATTTAAGGTTATCGAGCACAAGTAGTTCTACAATAGAAGAAAAGCTTGATATTACTTCATTTTTACCTAAGCAAAATACTTTAATAGCACAGGGGTTAAATATCGCTGAGGCTGCGATTCAATTGGAGTAATTTATGGAATTTTATTTACTTTGTGCGGTTTTGCTTGTTAGTTTAATTTGTTTAACTTTAACTTTTTTTCTTTCAATCTATGTGGTAAGATCCATGGACAGGACTACGATGATGATTCGTGATTTATCATCTATTATTTCTGAGCCTTTGGCCACACAAGCATTGACAAATTCAGATGTGGAGTCACAAGTTAAGACTTGGGATCAAAAATACGAGGAAGATCTTGAAATGATTCAGCGACGAATTCGTCAAGCTTCTGGTCTTACTGATTTGCGGGATGGCACCTCGTATAATACCCCTCCTGCTCCCAATTCTCAAGCAGCTGAAGGCCTTAAAATTGTAGATCGTTGAGTTGGCATAAAGGATGAGCCAAATGCGTAGCAGTTCCGTAAAATACCGCAACTTAAATAGTTCTAGGCGTTTTGGTGTTGAAATTGAAATGGGTCATGAGATTAAGAAGAAACAGGTTCAAGTCCTTCTCAACAAACATTCACTTTATCCTACAGTTATAACAAGATATGCTCTTAGTTCTAATAATTTATATTGGCATGTTAAAGATGATGCTACTTGCGGGATTCATGGAAGATATGGCCCAAAAGGTGTAGAAATAGCTTCTTATATTGGATCTGGCATAGGTGATATTGATCATATTTCTAATACGGCTGAAAAACTAGCTCAATCAGGATGTCGAGTTAATGACAATTGTGGTTTGCACATTCACGCCGAGGTGCTTGATTTAACTCCTGCTCAAATTGGGGTTGTTATGGCACATTGGATTAAATTTGAACATTTATTAAGTTTGGCTTTGCCTGTTCGTCGTAGAAACAATGAATTTTGTCGTTACACTATTCATCCTTGTGCTTCTAGTGCTGATTACTGTGGTAAAATTGTACGACAAGAAACTTATGATGCAATTTCTTTTTGCAATATGATTATGCCTCAAAATATTGCAATTTATGATAATCATGATCGTAGGATAAATCTGAATCTTGTTAATTTGGCTCGTAGTTTGTTTCACAAAAACTCTTATCGAAGAACCATGGAACTTCGTTGGCCAGAAGGAACTCTTGATGCCAGAGATATTCGTTGTTGGCTACATCTTTTTTTAAGTTTTATTGAAAACACAAAGAATCGTTCTATGCCAAAGAATTTGTATTCTTGCGATCTTGATGAAGGATTGTCTTATCTTGGAATGAATCATGAACGAGGCAAATTTATTATTTTAAGTCAGGGTCTTTTTGAAACAAAAACTTGGTTTCTTGAAAGAATTTTAAAATTTTACAAAGAAAATGTGGACTTTTCTCATAATCCAATTTATGCTGCATCGGTTGCTATTAGCACTCAAAAGGCTTTACGAAAGATGTGGCATCCTGTTCGCAAATACAATTGAAAAGCTTTGAAATGTGTATATAATTTAACAACTGAATTACTTTAACTTACTTTCAACATTACCAAGGAACTTTAAATGACTACTGCAAATTACCATAATCTTGTATTGAATAATGTTTCTATGGCCAAAAAAATGGCTCGATCTCGCAAGAGATCTACTTATAATATAACTTTTGATGAATTGGAATCAGCTGCAATGCTTGGCCTTGTTCAAGCAGCCAATTCTTATGGAGATCAAGAAAAAGATCTTTTTCCTCGTTATGCTAAATTTCGCATTTATGGTGCTATGAATGATTATCTTAGGGAACTTGGTTGGGGACCTAGAAATAAATGGTTGAATCGAGATTTTAATTTTTGTATTGAAGAAATACCTGAGGTTATTGTTGATCGTGATACTAATGATTTTTTTGACATATTGTTAGAATGTTTGCCTGTCAACCATCGAGTCATGATGAAAAGATACTATATTGATGGTGACAAAATCACTAAAATTTCTAATGATTTTAAACTTGCAGAATCAAGAATTTCACAAATACTTACAAATTCTAGATTAAAGCTGCAAGAGGTATGGGAAGATAGGCGTTATGAATTGTGGAAATTGGTAGCTTAAATAAGGTAGGAGAGCGCTATGAATGCTTTAGTCATTTTATTAGGTTTACTTTTGACTCCTGATCAAAAATCTGTGAAGTCTCCCATTATTACACCTGATTTAAATCCTTCAAAACAAGAAGTTGAGCCTTCTGTTATAGAAGCACCACTTGAAGATCCAGAGCTTAAAAATCTTGAATGGAATCGTTATGTCACTAAGAATTTTACAATTCTTAGCATTGACAATGAACGAGGTAAGTTGCTTGCTGAAAACATTGAGGCCATGAAAGCTTCTGCTTTAGTTAGATGGGGTTTTCCAGATGTAACTTTCACAAAAGAATGTCGAGTATTTTGTGTTCCTTCTTACAGTTTGTTAAAGAAATTTTTTAATATTAACTCTGGTCGTGTTCAAAGTCGCAAGGATTTAAATGTAATTTGGTTTGTGCTTGATGATAAACCTAGTAAAGCTATTTTGCCTTTGATAACTCAAATTGCTTTGAATGAATATGAAATTGCTCAAAAGACTATTTTGCCTTTTTGGTTTAAGCGTGGGGCTTTTATTTTGAATGGCCCTGTTGCAGACATTCGTCAAGAATTAACCAATTTTAATGATATTGCTCGTAAAGAGCAGTTTACTCATACGGCTGAACAAATGCTTGTTAGCACCGAAGAAGAATATAACAAGCAAAGTGCCGAAAACAAAAAGATATATGATGAGCAGGCCGTTTGTTTGTGTCTGCTTTTACGCAAAGAGTTTGGAGAAGTAAAGTTGCAGGGTTTTTTAAGAATTCTCTCTCGTAATAAACCTGATATTGCAATAGCTGTTGTTTATTTTTTCAAAGATTTGGCTAGCTTAGATAAAAGCTATGTTAGATTCATGAAAGATTTATCTGCGGATATTGTGCGAAATGAAACTCCTGATTCTTATTTGATAATTACACCCGTTCAGAAGTAAGGAGCAACATGTTTTTGCTTTTATCTTGGCTTATATTTGGTTTACTTGTTGGTTGGATTTCTAAGAAGCTTCATCCGGGCGATGACCCAGTTGGTTTTATTCCTACAGTTGGAATTGGTGTTGCTGGTTCATTCATAGGAGGAGCAATCAATTGGTTGCTTGGAATGGGTAGTCAACCTTTTCAGGCATCAGGTTTAATTATGTCAATTCTTGGAGGCATCGTGGCTTGTGCCGTTTGGCGTTGGTATAATTTGAAGTTTTCTGAAAATGGTCCTAAAAGTTTTTTTACAGGCAAGTCACTCCGTTAAATTATCTGAGAGCAAGGAAAGTTGAATGCTCGACCCCAAAGTTGTTGAAAAGTTGAAAGAAAAATATCCTAATCTTCACCCTTTGCTTTTTCACAGGTCAGTTGAAAGAGCAAAGAGTAATGGTGATCTTTTTGATATTCTTGATACAGTTCCTGAAAAATATCCTGTGCGATGGTGTGAGCGTGAATGCCGTTGGATAGAGGTTAATGATCTTTATTTATTAGATGATTTTGAACAACTCCAGTAGTAACATTACCTATGCGACTCTATGAAGAATATTTGCAGCGACATGGCATCGTTGATGTTCCATTGGTGCATCACTCTTCTTATTCCAGTATTTTTTTAAATTTACCTCATAGCTTAGATTTGCAAAATCTTTCTATATGGGAATCTATTCACAATAACACTAATGTTCGTGCTGGATTTTTAGAAGTTGTTTGGAGTAAATCAGAAAATCGTCCGGGGCGTTATAATTTAGGATTTTATTATATCGGTCATGATTCTTATTATAATGGAAACATAAGATTTAAATATCATAAGGTAGTTGAATTGCTATGGGACGAATATGAGTTTTACATTTTCAATCTTGTAAACTCATTGAACTCTTCTCATTTGTTTCATAGTGAAAGCAAGGCAATATTAGCTGGTTGGGAGTTGTTTGTGCATGGTTGTGATTACTTTTTCTCTCAACAAAGCGGAGATTTAAAATATCTTTTGTTTCACAGCTTAGATAAAGAAAATGATGAATCCTATAGATTGGGTTACATCAATGAAGTATTGCGTAGAATTTATAATTCTCAACCTTTGTTAGTAAGATATTGGGAAGAAGAAATTTTGAATCGTATACGCAATCAGTCTGAATGGTTGATAAAATTGATTGAATTAAAATGCAAAAAAAATACGCACCAGTAAGAGTTAAAAATCCCTCAGCTAAGAATGTCTTAATTCGATTGTTGCAAGGACAACAACTTAATCTTGTATTTGATAAACCTAATTTTTTAGAATATAAAATTGATATTGCAGGATCTTTTCTTGCTGTGGATGATATTATTCAAATAAATTCTGGTTGGGTTGCAAATATAACTCAAAAAAATCAAGATGTTAATTTGGAAAGCGCTTTATTTTTGGGCGAAATAAGTTTATACAATAATGACAATATAAAAAGTTCTAGCTTGTGTGTTGTAACCAATGCATCGAACAATGATGTTCTGCGAATAGTTAATCCTACAGACTGCAACATTAGTGTTGAGCCTCATCAAGTTCTTGAAGTTGTGTTTAAAGGAAAAAGTTTGACAGAGCGTTGGGTGCCATTTCCAAGTGGCAAAGAAATGGTTCTTGAACAAATTCAGCATTCATTTAACAAGTCTTGCAACATTAAAAATTTTGATCTAATATTTGAAGAAACTCATCGATTCAGATTTAATGCTGCAAGTATTGAATATTTGTCTGAAAAACCAGTAGGAAAATATGATGGCGGCAATTTATTTTTTACAGGCTTTGGTCGAAATTGTACGCTTGGTATTACATGTTCTTGGAAAGGAAAAGGACAACTTTATAATGCACTTTTGTTGCCAAAACATATTGGATCAACATCTCCTTTTAAAGGATGGGGTCGCATTAAAAAGTGTTTGCATTCTGAAGTTACTTTGTGCAAAATAGATTGTCCATCTATAGAAACAGGTTGTGTTATATTAACATCAGGATAAATTTATGAAAATTGAATTTTTACCTGATAGGAATATAACGCTTGTTTATTGTTCTCCCCCTATTGGTAACTTTGGTCTTGAACATTTTGATGGTCACATTACAGTTTGGGATCATTGTCGTGAACAATTTGCTGTTAAATATACAGAAAAAATTGCTGGTTTTTACATGTCTCACAATCAGGGCGTGGGAAATAATATTGCTCGTTTTTTAACGAAATTTGAGCGTATTGTAAAGACTAGTGGTCGTTATAAAAATATGAAATATAGTAAATTTGCCAAAACAAATAATCCTTTGATTATTTACATTGAACCAAGTGATTTTTGGCGGAACTGTTATTTCAAGCGTTCTCTTCTTACAATTCTTGTTCGTTGTGGAATGAATTATGATTTTAAAAAAGACAATTTTGATGACGCTCTTTTTAGTGTAGATTATAAAGAATCAACCTATCTTAAAGAAACCAAGCCTGCTGTTTTGCGATTTATGTTTGGATTTACACACTATAACGGTGTTGTTCCTCCATTTCTTGAAACAACTGTTTTAAAACATGGTTGGCGTGAAGAGTTTCAAAAACTTGATGAAACAGCTATTCGCAATCGTTTAATTTTGCCTCCCGGAATTAAAAAGCAACCTAATATTGTTGGTGCAGAATCGCTTTGGGTTTAGCCTTCCTAGATATGGTAGGAGGTAACCATGAGCGATCAATTAGAAGCATTGGCCAGAAAACCAAAAATTGAAGAATCTATTCCTATTTGGATTAAGATTTTTGGTGGTTCTATTGTAAGTGTCCTTTTTCTTTGCATAATTACTGTTGTTGGATATGTGGTCAATAATCTAAATAGCTTGCAAATTCAAATCAATACCCTTACTTCACAAATGATAACTAAAGATGAAAATACGGCACAACACAAGGTTATGTGGGACACTTTTATGGGGCAAATTAAAACCACACAAGATACGCTCGCACCAGTTAAAGAACGAGTTAGCACCTGTGAACAACTTGCTAAAGAAAGGCAAGTAGCAGTAGAAAAAATTGAAGCTAGGCAGATTTTTCAGGAAAAATCGATAGAAACTTTAAATTTTCAATTGCGGGAAGAAATTAAATCTTTGCAAAAAGATTTACAACTTTTGCGTGAGCGTTTGGCATCTATTGAAGGTAAGATAGCTGAAAAGAAATAAGGGGTTCTGTTTTGAAAAATAGCGGACAATGGTTTTTTACAGCAGATACACATTTTGGACATGCAAACATCATTAAGTATTGCAAACGCCCATTTTTGAACCGTGACCAGTTAGATCTTTGTGATCTTATCAATTCTGGAACAATTCCTCATACAGATTTAACAGTGACAACTTCGGTTGTTAATGCTATGGATGATTTTATTCTCCATAGCATTAACTCTACAGTTGATAAAGATGATAACTTAGTGATCATAGGTGATTTCTGCTTTTCTAAATCTAATCAAATTTTAGAGATAACTCGTAATTATCGTAATCGCATTAAATGTAAAAATGTTTTTTTAGTATTTGGAAATCATGATCATCGAGATGCTTGCCGTGAGGTATTTACTAACTGTTATGATAACTATTTATTTAAAATTGATGGACATCTAATTTTCACTACTCATTATCCTTGCAGATCATGGGATCGTGCTAGTCATGGTAGTTGGTGTCTTTATGGTCATGTGCATAATAAGTTTCATCCTTTTGATAACGGCAGGCTAATGCCTTATGATAATGCTGTTCTTCAAGAGGGATTTAGCTCAATATTAAAAAGACATAACATTCATGAAAGTGCAATTATTGTAAATGATCTTCTTGCTGCCGTGGCAAGTCTGAACGGATCGGAACTAACTCTTGATGTGGGAGTTGATAATGTTCGAGAAGGAGTGCCTTTTGGCACACCATGGGGCATGATCGATTTGCGTATTTATATGCAACAAAAGCAACAAGCATGGCTGTTAAGAAAAAATCGCAATTATAAAAATTAGTTTTGCTTTACAACCAAACTTATTTTGAATATAATCATGGTGTTTCGATAATTAAAACCATGAAGTTTAATCATGCAGTCTTTTTCTTTAGTTATAATCCCTGTTGCTCCGAAAGCACAAGATTATATGCATCTTGCTGAAAAGTTTGCTTATATATTTTGCTTGCCACAGGATCGAAGGAATATCAAAGATTCTGAATTTTATTCATTGGCTTGTGTATGGCTATGTCGTGCAGTAAAAAAATACACTCATAGTAAGGGTGATTTTGAAAGTTATGCTGGAATGACTATTAGAAATGGTTTGATAAGTCACATCAGATATTTAAATCGTAAAAGGCGTAATAAAAAATCTGCTCATCTTGCAGATTTTCAATTAGATAATTTAGTTGATCACAGTAAAAGTGAACTTGATCAGCATTTAGATGAAGAAGTTAATACTAGACTTGTGGATTTTGTTTTAAAAACCCATAAGAAAGAAACAGATCAAGATAGGGATGATAAAGAGTTGATGTTAGATATTTATTATCGTGGTAAAACTGTTTTTGATCTCGCAAAGGAACATTCATGCACTCGCATGACTATTTACAACAGGATTCAAAGAATTGTCAATAAGATTCGCCAATGGTATTCAGTAGCAGGCAAAAATTGATGTTGATTTTCAATGTTTAGCCTGTTTATAAAATCACTCTGGTGCAAGAGTGATGTAGCATAGGGGCAAGGTGCACCACTTGTTCCAAGTTTGTTGGAGATAAACTTTTATGAACAGGATGTTGTTGGGATTGGCTTTGATGTTTGGTCTTGCTTCCGTCAGTGAAGGTGCGCCTTTTCGCATTTTTAATCGGAATGCAACGAAAAATGATTCTTCTCGTCCTGTGATAAGTGTTTTCTTGGGTTCGGCCCAAGCTGCAGCTAATCACATGGCTTCTATGTGCCGAATGGGGCATTTTGGCAATCCGACAGGCGGGTATGAAGGAGTTGGTATGGGTTCATCTCCTCAATCAGCTATTAGTGCTTGTTGCTATTATGGTAAACGCCCACTTCGTGATTCTGGTGTTGCACAAGGATCTAACGGAATGTGGTACGCCTGCTGTCGTTACAATTAACGATAAGGCATAATTCTTGGATGGACAAACCACTCTGGCAGGAAACACATTGTGTGTTGGTGGTTTGTTCATCCTTGTTTTATTCTTGAATAAAATTTTGATTTTAAATTAAAGAAATATGGAGATCAATAAGTGGCTGAAGATAGAGTAAAGTGTGGAAGATTGATGTATAAACGCAAGCAGAGATAAAAGTCAAAAAGAAAAAGAAAATGTAATGGTTTGGCTAAGAGTGCCTTTTTAACCCTTTTCTTTTTTCTTTTGGCAATTTACAATTGTACAAGATTACTTTTAATTTAAGGATTGTTTTATGAATCCTATTTTTTCTGTTGAACAAAAGGTTATATTTAGAAATCAAGATGTTGTCATTAAAGCTGTCGGCAAATGTGCTGATGGTAAGCCCAAATATTATTGCAATATGGGTTTGGTAGGCCTTGGGATGTGGATTCCTGAATCTCAATTGCAAAGTGGCAATTCTCAAGGTCCGCCAATTGTTTCTTTCAACAGGCGCATGCCTCACCTATGTATTGTTGATAATTTTTATAAAAACCCTGATGAAATCAGGGCTTTGGCATTAGAGCAACATTATGAGGCTGACATTCGTTTTTATAAAGGAAAGCGAACTAAAGATCGTTTTCTTTGGCCATTCTTAAAGGAAGAATTTGAGCGCATTCTTGGTCGTCCTATTGTTGATTGGTTAAACCAGCCTGCAAATGGCTGTTTCCAAATTACTGGTTATGATGATCCGCTTGTTTATCATAGTGATAATCAAAGTTATGCTGCTGCTATTTATCTAACTCCTCATGCACCAGTTAGTGCTGGAACTAGTTTTTGGCAAGATAAAAAACATCATGCTCGTCGGCCAACCGATCACCCGATGGAATATGATCGTTATCCAGATGATGAAACTCGCAAACAAGTTTACCTAGAAGTTTACACAGAATATAATATTACACACCCAGATAACTGGGAACTTGTGGATAAGGTGGGAGCAGTTTATAATCGTCTTGCTATTTGGGATGCTCAAATGATTCATTCGGCAAGCACTTATGAAGGGTTGCCCAGTGATGCTGTTGATAAATCAAGATTGGTTCAATTGTTTTTTTTCACTGTAAAGTAATATGTCAAAGCCTCTTCAAAATGAAGGGGCTTTATTTTTAGGTTTAAATTTTTATGAGTAATTCTCAAAAGTTTGCAAATACTATTGAATCTCTTATGCACGCCATGGCTGAGGATATAGTGAAAGAGAGATTGGTTGATGTGTTGAAAAATATTGATTGGAGTCGAGAAATTGAAAAACGCATTGATCTTTATAGTCTTATTTGTGACAAGATAGATTTAATTGAATTGGTTAAAAATGAAGTTGATTGGGAAAAGTTGGCCCATGAACAATTGATGCCAAAAGCTTTAGTCCAATTTCGCTCACTACATGAACTTTCGATGGTAAAATCTGTTGTTGAAAAATCACAAGTGTCAATTGCTCGTAAGCATAATACTTTTTGGAAGCGGTTGTGTTGGTTTTTTAGAGGGGTCTGATATGACTTCTGTTGAAGAATGGCAGATTACTGTCATATTAGTTGGAATTATAGTAATTGGTCCTTTGGCTTATATTTGTCTTTTAAAAAAGTGGTTTGGTGAAGAGTAAATATTTTAGAGCATTCGTGCTTCGATGCCACCAATGACCATCAGTGCAGTCTAGGATGACCTCTAGCTTAAATTGTGAGAGCCTCGGCTCAAAACATGCTGATAGAGGTGGATCTTTTTTGATTGTTTAGTTTTTTTGATACACAAGCTGCTGAAGTTTTATTTTTCTCAGCGTGAGAGTTTGTTTGCTTATTGATTTGTTTTCTTTGATTTTTATGCTCACACGGGATGCCATATCCCAGCTTGTGTTTAATTTTTAATGTCTTTTTAGTTAAAAAAATAAAAAATCATGTATATAATTTTGATGAACTGTTTTTAAAACAGCATCATTTTTTAAATTTGATAACTAAATTTGATAGCAGAATACTAAATTTTAAAAGCAAAAAACTGCTATAATTAGACCTTGTATAACTTATAGTTAATATTATTTTAAAGACGAAAGTCGAAAAATCCTTTGGCGACATAGAGCACCAAAGGATTTTTTATTTGATTCACCATACTATTTTTTGTCATGCCCTTTTAGTTAAATGGTATAACGGCTGACTTGTAATCAGCGGTTGCCAGTTCGATTCTGGCATAGGGCTTAAAATTTAATCTCTACAATCAAACAAAACTGTGGTATGATATACTTGCAGATGGCATGAGGCCCTTAATTAGCAATATAAAAATTTAATCAAATCCACACGGAGTTGTATGGGCCATGAATACTGCAACAATTGAAGAAACTGAAACAATAGTAAAAAAACAACCACCTTACAATCTTATTCTTTTAAATGATGATGATCATACGGAAAGTTATGTAATTAGTATGTGCATGAAGCTTTTTGGATATTCCAAAACAAAAGGTAAAAATATTGCCCTAGAGGTTCATAATACTGGTCGTTCAATCATATACACTGGATCATTTGAAGTTGTGGAATTAAAACAAGAGCAAGTTCATTCTTTTGGTCGAGATATATTTGTCATGCGTTGTAAGGGAAGCATGACAGCAGTTATTGAAAAAGTTGTTTAAATGCGTCTAAATAACGAATTTATAATTCTTATTTATTGAAAATTTTATGTTTTGATTCTGAAAAACTAATCTTATAATAGCATATTGATCTTTATTGAAGAGGCAGTATGATTTATTCAAAGTTAGTTGAAGCATTCACCATGTTTATTGGTGCAATTATAGTGCTTCTTATTTGTTTTGGTCTCTTTGGATGGCTTATTCAAATTTTGTGGAATGAGTGTCTTGTTCCAGCAGTCTCTATTTGTCAGCCAATTTCATTCTTTCAATCCATTGGTTTGATTTGCTTGTTGCACCTATTGACAAAACTTGCATATTTAGATTTGAAAAATCAACCTAAGAAAGAAGAGTGATGTATATTTTTTTAAATTCAAATGTTTTTTTTATGCATCTTTTGATTATTGCAGGTCTTGTTTTTTTTTGCTCTTTAATTATTTGGATTATTGATTTGTTTCAAAAACATGAAGAAGATTAAATTATATGCAATCAATTGTTAAAAAAGCATATAATTTAAAGATGAATGAGATAATAAAATATAAATAGCTATTTTATATGATTAAAAATAAAAGTCTTTTGAACCTCAAATCAAATCCTAAAAACCTTAAATCTTGCTCTATATAAATTTATGAATCGTCTTCATAAATTTATTGAATATGCATCGCTAAGAGACTCTGAATCTCAAGATTTAGTCTTTGAAGATTTTAGATCAAAAACACCTCTGTACCCTATGGGATACGGGGGCATTGGTCTTTATCCGTTATCTTGGTTTATTCCTTATTCTGCAGATGCAATTCTTTATATAACTCAAGATGAGCGTTTGTATTGCAATGGTGATGGGCCTCCTTTTGATATTAGGCACATACCCGGTCATGAGCAATACGGAGACAAAATAAATAATGGCGAAAAAAAGCCTTTTGATATTACAGACCTACCGGGCAAACCAGTAAAGCCTAAAGGCACACCTCTTCCCGGCGTTGTCAAACCTTATACTAATTTTGTTAAACTTGTAACTAATGTACGCTCATATATTGATAAGAAAAAGTGGAAAATGCCACCTGCATAAATGAAAAATTATGGTTGTAATTGGAGTTTTTATGTTTAATTTTATTGATTTTCTGCATGAGCGTGATGACAATCTTTATATGAATTTTTTTGATATAATTATTGAACGCTCTGAATCAGAAATTGAAAATATTCAACCAAAAGATGGGCATTGGAAGAAGATTCAATCGGGCTTTGGTGAATATGTTTTCAATGTTGAAGGTGACGATTGTGTAATCTATGGCGTAAAGAATGACCCTTGTTATAAAGTTACCATTTCAGGCAATGATAATGATCACAACTATGGTGTAAGTATTGCTTTTACTCGTGGAAGCAGTTATTCTGATTATCGTGGAGAATTTGGTTCTAAGGTATTTGATGGTGTTCATAAGGCGATTTATGAATATATCAAGCAAAATAAGCCAATAGCTTTAAATTGGTCACCAATATCACGCACTTCTGTAAATCCTGTAACTGGTGCAATTACAAATCCAGAAGCTCGTTCTAAAGCTTATGAAATTTGGTCGATAAAATCTTTATTCCCAGAAAAATATGTTTCTTTTAAGCCTAATCTTTGGATTAGTAGAGAACTATATGACAAGTTTTATGTGCCCCAAGGATTTCCAGCAGTTCCCAAAGATTTAACTTCCGAATCTACTCCGGGAAATAAGAATAAATTTCTTAAAAAGATGCGTGAGGAACATAATAATCCTGAAAATCGTCAAGCCAGAGTTCGAGCTTCTGATGCTGTTGATCAATATAGGGCAACTCGTGAGCGAGAAGAAGCAGAAAGACAGCGTCAAGAAGAGCAACGGCGGTTAGATCAAATGATTAGTGATCCTAATCATAATCCAAATAATTTAGCAGTTGGCTCAAATGTTTATCTTGATATTGATGAAAATAATTATCGCACTAAAAGTTTAAATAGTAATTTCTATACTTCTTATGAACTTAGAAATCATAAAAATTATTTTGAAGATTACAACAGTGACAAATGTAAAATATTAAATTTCAAAATTAAAAAATTTGATGATAAGTTTTTTTTGGTTTCTACAATTAAATTTGCAGCAAATTTAAATGATAACTATGAATTTGATGTTTTAGTTGGAGATTTAAAAAAATATAGTTCAGAACATGAAGAAGAGTTTAAACTCAAAGCTAAAGAAGAGTTGCAAAAATTTATTGATGATGCGAGATACAATCCTAACAATTTTAAAGTTGGTTCAAAAGTTATTATGCAGCAACATGCAATGGCAGGTTTTGTTCAGCCTTTGTTGGGTGCAGTTGGTACGATAGAAAAAATATCATTTGATTATGATAGAGATTATTTATACGCAGATATTATTTGGAATTCTGATGAATCATTAACTGACATTGCTCGTCGAACAATTTCTCAATTTCCTAAAGCAACCAAAATGAATATTTCTCAGGGAAGACTTCTATTGGCTACACCACAAAACATTGAAAAATTAAAAAACGATATTGAACAAAAAGATCAACAACTTCAAGTACGGCGTCAAGAAGAAGAAGAGCGTCGTCGTCGTCAAGAAGAAGAGGAAAAGCGTCGTCGGGAAGAAGAAGAACGCTTTCAGCAACGCTCTGCTACTCGTGCAGAACGAGGAGCTCAAATAGATACTCTTGGTTTTTCTGTTGGTCAACAGGTTACTGTGACGGCTGGGCCTCATGCTGGCAAGAGTGGTCAAATTCGTGAATTTAGAAGAATGGAAACAACATCTGGATCTCCATCAACTGTAGCTATAATAATAAGTAACAATACTCCATTTATTGTTAACACTAGACTTCTAAGGGCTAATTAAAATTTGGAGATTTTTCTTTGAACAGACCTTTGCTTATATTGAGCATGCCAAATTGTGGTTCAGACTGGCTTGTATCTACTATTCAGAAAAGCAATCTAGATTTAATTTATAATAGAGAATTTTTCAATCCAGCCGTTAATATTCAACACAGAGATGTTATTAAGCAAGCATTTGGTAGTGAGTATGTTGGCAATTATAAAAATATAGCACATTTTGATTATGAATCTTGTGACAAGGTTTTTAAACAAACTTGGGAAAAGACAAATTTTAATTTTACAAAAGAAAATTATTCAGCGTTTAAGATTCCTTATTTTTTTGATAAATTCTTTTGTTTTGCTTTTATTCGAGATGTTAGACAATCTCTTCCGGGATCTCGTACCATACAAGTTTCTTCTTGGTATGATGCAATTTATCAATCTATGTTGTGTAATTTAGATAGTTTGTCCGATTGGATTAAAGATGCCATAAAAAAATTCACAAGTGAAAATCGTTCAACTTATGAAGAAAATGTGTTTGCTTTTTTGTTGTATCAAAAAATATTAGTTGAAATGTGCAAAGTTCATGGAATCACCGTTATAGAGTACAAAAATCTCATGCAATTTGATCGTGATAAATTAACTGACTATTTAAAGATTTTTGAAAATTATCTCAATGTTAAATCATGGGTTAATCATATAGTTAGCAGTCGAAAAAATCATAGACGGAATTTTAATTCAACTAATGGTGAATGGATTTTACAAAAATTTTCTGATTTAAAGTGTGGAACATGAGCGTAAAGCAAGTTATTGTGTGGCGACATGATTTAAATTGTCGAATGGGTAAAAAAATGGCACAGGCTGGACATGCAGCTTTGGCTGATTTTTTTTCTAGCTTTCAAAATCATGTTGATGCTTATGGAAATGTTTCATTTCAAATGACCGCAGAGCAATTTGAATGGTATCTTAATAATCGAAAAAAGATAGTTCTTAGGGTTGATAGTGAATCAGATTTATTGCTTCTAAAGCAACGAGGCGAAGAAATGGGGCTTCCTGTTTATTTGATCACAGACGATGGTTTGACCGAATGGGAAAATCCTACCAATACTTGTTTAGCTATTGGGCCTGCCAATGAAGCTGCAATAGATTTATTGACTGGAGAAAACGGACCCTTAGGAAAATTAAAACTATTATAGGAATGCTTATATGTATTTTTATTTCCCGCAAATGTTAAAAGCTGATCAATGTGATATGTTGAATCAGTTTGCTTTTGAAAAATTGAAAAACAACCAGATGGAATGTGAGTCTCAAAAAGAATGTCTTGGTAGATCATATGGAATTGGAGGCTTGCCTCCATTCGAAGGACTTCTTCATCAATTAACACCAATCATAGAAAACGCAACAGGCATTAAGGGATTAGAGGCTCAAAACTCTTTTGTAAGATTTTATTTTAATGGTGGAAAAATGCTCCGCCATGTAGATCGTGCAGGTTTAGATATAACATTGTCTCTTTGCACTTATAGTAACATTGAAAAGCCATGGCCTTTATATTTTGAGGTTGATGGAAAAATTGCTTCAGTGAATACTCAGGTAGGAGATGGAGTTATGATAGCTGGTACTAAAATGCATCACTGGCGTGATGATTTGATTTGCAATGAAGATCAGTTTGTTATTCAATCTTTTTATCACTGGCGCATACCTTAATACGGTAAAAAAGCTTGTAATACTCCTGACATAAATCAATAAATATGTCAATGGAGGTTTTGTGATAGCTAACCGTAAAGTGCTCGTTCTCAATAAATCGTGGCAACCGGTTTCGGTTGTCACATTAGAAAAAGCCCTTTCTAAATTGCTTGCAACATATTCAGATGGCACGCCTAAAGCCAAAATAATTGATGCTGTTCATGATTTTGCTAATTACACTTGGGAAGATTGGAGTAAATTAAAGCCATCTGAAAATGAATTAAAAATTCGTACAGTAACTGCAGTCTTTCGAGTTCCTGAAATTATACAATATACAAAATACAATCGTCCTCCAATGCATCGAGTGAGCTATAACCGTCGAACAATATATCGTCGTGACAATTATACATGTCAATATTGTGGTAAATCTAAGAATACGAATGAAATATCTCTTGATCATGTTATTCCAAGATGTCAAGGTGGTTTAACATGTTGGGAAAATATTGTTGTAGCGTGTACTGATTGCAATTCTCGCAAAGCAGGTCGAACCCCAGAGCAAGCAAGAATGAAGCTGCTCAAAAAGCCTATTCGTCCAAAATACAATTTTTTAATTGAAGATATAAGGGTTGATAGTTGGCAAACTTTTATAGGCGAAGCTTATTGGAATTGTGAATTAGAAAACGATATGGACTAGATTATTTTAACATTTTAGATTATATTCTTTAAGTTGTTTGTTTTTATTTTTAAAACGCAATTGGCGTTTGGCAACTTTTTGGATATTTGATCATGACATCTTTTATCACGATTGCAGCATCTTTGGTTGGATTATTTGCTTTCGTTCGTTACATCATTCTTGTTGAGGTGCGTGTTGATAGTAATACATACAAAATGATTTATGATTATTTTTTAAATGAATCTAAATTTATTGTTACCGAAGAATTCACAACAAAAGTGCGTCATCCAATTCAATATACAATAATTAGCATGTCTAAAAAAGCACCGTGGTTTTATCTTAGTCATAACGAGCGTTTAATGCAAGCTGGTTGGCAATCTAAAGATTTTGTAACTGTTATTACATGTATGCGTTGGAACTATAACACTTTAAGGCATTTTCTTAATGTTACTTTGAAAGAAATTGCTCTTGCCACAAATGGCGTTCCTGTTCAAATTTTATTGCCCTATCATGCTGATAAAATTGGTGCTCTTAAGAATCAAGCTCCAGAACCTATTGTTGATTCTTTTTTGTGGAAAGATATTGATGAAGAGGTTTCTCAAGTGGTTGCTGGAAAACGACAAAAAACTGGAGCTTTGTTGTATGGCCCTCCGGGAAATGGAAAGACCAGTTTGGTTAAGTATCTTTGTACTAAATATCGATTGCCGATCATGATTTTTACTTTAGATCCTCAATGGAACAATCATGATTTGCTTTTAGTTTTTTCTAACATTCCTCCAAATTGCATAGTTTTAATGGAAGACTTTGACAATTATTTCAAAGGCCGAGAATGTCTTTTTGGTGGTTCAGAAAAGAACATGGTGCGTTTCACTTATGATGTTATTTTGAATGGACTAGATGGTGTTTTTAACTCATACGAAGGTGTAATCTTCATCATGACAGTTAACAACATTGATCATGTTGATGCGGCACTTAAGGATCGCCCTAGTCGTTTTAAATATACAAAGAACTTTGGCAATCCTTCGTTGGAAGTGAGAAGAAAATTACTGAATGGAGATTGGGCAGATAAATCAGAAGGTCTTAATCTTGATCAAATATTTCGCTTGCAAGAATATCAACGAGATGGCCACAGCTTTGTTGAATCCATGCGTAGATTAGAGCAAGAGTTAACTCCGCTTATTGAGCAAAAAGCTAAAAGCATTTATGAAAAAAGACTTTCTTTAGGTATTGATGGCACAGCAAATGAAGATTGGGTTAATGCTGAAAAAGAACTCACATTAAAGTAAAGTCTATTGATTCAATTTCAAGAAGTGATTTCGGAAAAGAATCACCATTTGCAAATTCTGGATTTGTGCTTTTCATCCATTTCTCTTTGATGCGCTTTTGAATTGTTGGATTTTGAATGAAGAAGAATTCTACATCACGCTTATTTATGTTTTCTCTAAGAATGCTAAGTCCTGCATCGGCAAAAAGTTTTTTATATGATTGAATTGGGTCAAAAAGTTTTTGCACTGGTTGAGTTTTTATGCCCATTTTGAGCAATTCTTCTTCATTAAATACAAGATGTATAAATGCTTTGTTGAGATCTTTATAAGCATGTGCTCCATTGCGACTACACCAAGGGTGACAACGCACAAAAACTCTTCCGCTTTCACTTTTTATTGATTTAATTTTATTGAAGTTAATATTTTCACAATGATCAATCACATCATTTAAAATGATGACATCATATGGCCCCATGTCAATCACATCTTGCCAATTGGTTGTATATTTTAAACAATCCATTTTTTCAAAATCATTCCATTTATTATCTTTAAGATCAAATCCAATTGCCATTTGAGGAAAGAAAAGATTCGCTATAACAAATGGCAAATACCCAGAGCCAGTTCCAAAATCTAAAACTTTTTTATCTATAATATCAGATGTAACAAGAGTGCTGATAATATTGGAAGCTTGATTTACTTTATCTTCAAAGCTATTTTGGTTAATAAAATCAGCATCAACGGCTTCTGGCCAATCTTTTGATTTGCAAAGAATTCTAAGTTCTGTTATTTCTCGTAATCTATCCTCTTCGTTTTCAGGATTTTTTTGAAACACTCCTTTAGTTTCAGCTAAATTTTTCATAAAAGCAAGCATGCTTTCAAGCTGAGAGATAAAGGTGTTTATTGTTTTGATTTCCATGTTTTTGTTCTCTGTTACTTATCTTAAATTATAGTTTGTTTAATATGAATCGGGGTAGTTGTGGAAGATTTTCGTATTTCTTCGCCTTTTGTGTTGTCTGTTGTTTTTGATCTTACATCTCAACGAGAAGCAGGCGGTAAAAAGTATTTTGATATAATCGTTCAAAAACTTAGGGAATTTACCACAAATGGCTCACAAAACATTGTTTATGTAGCGCATCCAGATAATAAAATGCCTCGAAATGCTTCGGAAAGTCATGCTCAATTGATTCAATATGTTGAGCCAGTTTCTAGGTCAATGAGAGATGAAATCAGGAGAGCAGTAACTACTATTGGTGAATATTCAGATGATGTTCGCAAACGAGTTATTTTTTTTACAGATAGATATAAATCTACTATGAGTTCACAGTTTTTGTCTGGTTTTTTGGAGAACAAAGGAAGACACTATGATTGTGATATCATTCTTTGTGCAGTGGGAAATTATGCTGATTACAAAAATTTAGAATCTTTGGCTTCTAAAAATGATGCAAAAGCAATAAAAGTCGTCACTGAAGAGCAAATCATCAATTTTTTAAAGAGGCTTGAAGACTAATGGCAGATATAGTAGCAATAAATCGAACTGTAGTTGCAGACAGTTTTAATATGCAGCCTGTTGAAATTATCATCCCTTTTTATAATCAGTCTACTAAAGTGGTGAATTTGATTCAGGATATTTTTTTGACTGTTCAGCGGAATCGTTATTTGATAACTTTGGTTGATGATGGATCTAAAAATCCAGATTTTATTAAGCAGTTAGAAGAAAAGAAAATTCCCGGTCTTCGCTTTATCATTCATGAAAAAAATAGTGGTTTTGGTGCCGCTGTTAACAATGCTTTAAGATATCCTTTTAGTGATAATATAAACTGGGTTTGCATACTTCATTCTGATGTGCGAATTAGTGATGCTAATTGGCTTTACAATCTTGGCACTTCGATGAATAAATTAAAAAGTAAAGGTGTAAAAATGATAGCACCTTTAACAAACAACCCGGTTGTAGACAATCCATTGTTGAAAGCAGATAAGGCAACTTATAAGGATGATATTATTTTGACTGAAGGATTTTTACCATTTTACTGTGTTTTTGCTCATAGACAATTGTTTAACACTGTTGGTTTATTGCCCGAATACCCATATGCAGGTGTGGAGGTCGAAGTTTATGCTAAGGCCATGAAGGAAAAGGGTTTTTTTCAAGCTGTTTGTAATTCTAGTTGGGTTCAGCATGAGGGTCGTGGAACACTTAAACATTTAGATAACAATAAAAAGGTGCAAGAAATATTGCGAAAAGTAAAAGAGTCTAAGCTTGAAAAGCCTGAAAATAAAGCACAAGAATAGTATATAATATGAGTTAAGCTTATAAAGGAGACACTCTCATGCGCTGCAAAAAAGATGACGGAACATATACAATGACTACTTGGAAATATTTCACAGCCCAATGTACTCGCAATCAACAGGCTTTAGGCATTTGCTCCGGTACTTCAGGTGCTTTTGTACCTGCAATTACCGTTTGTCTTCAAAGACTGTTCTAATATAGAATAAAATGCCCCAATTACCTAGACGACCTACTTTAAAGTAGGTCGTTTTTTTTGTTTCTAGTTGATCTTGATTTTGTTTTATTTTTAGATTAGGGTTTGCTATCTTTTGGTTTGCTTGACCAAAATTGCTTTTTTCATTTTAAATCATCAAGCGAAAGGATTTGTAAGATGTTGCTTTTAAAGCGCAGAATCGATCAAAGCATTATGGTGGGGGATATGAAAGTTACCGTTATAAAGATAACTCAGAACGAAGTCATGTTGGGAATTGATGGTGATAGACGAGTAATTGTTCATCGTAAAGAAATTTACGATAAAATTCAAAAGGAAAACAATGTCAAAACCGAGAAGTTGCCCGCACTGTCATGAAATTTTACCAATCAGCAATGGCTTTACTTTTGACCATACATTGAACCTAGTTTGTTCCTCTTGTAGCAAAGTTGTTTATCAAGCTCAACAGGTGTCAATCTCAAGGAATGAGGGTTTAAATAGTGATTTCAATAATAACGCAGATATACAACTATCTGAACAAGGAGCTTTTTGCAGGGAGTTTGTCCTCACCTCAAATTCAATATCGAATGAATCGCAAATATGCGATGCGGTGGGAGAGCGAGACGAACATCTTGCACATAGGGGCCGATTTCATCGATTTAAATCTTATAAACACTGGAATCTTCTTAATCCATGAAATGGTTCATATCTTAAATAAAAATAAGAACATTGTTGATGTTTCTGCCAACCAATATCACAAATTGGAATTTGCTTCTGTTGCAGCAAACCTTGGATTCTATGTTTTGCGACACAAAACTCAAGGCTGGAGCATCACTCAAACAAATATACCTTCTTCTTTAAAAGAGGATCATATTGATCCTGTTCCAGAAAAATTAAATAAACTTATCTTTGTTCTTAAAAATATTCCAGTTAGTGTAAAGAATTTTGAAAAACAAATGAAGAATTTTATTGATTTAAGGAATCAATCTAAGCCAATAAAGTCTTTCTTTTTAAAATACCAATGTCAATGTCCTCCGCCATATAACAGCATTCGATCTGGCCGTCGCCCAGATAGTCCAAATGCTCCTGAAGTTTTTTGTAAAAAATGTCAATCTGACTTTGTTTGTTCTTAGTGAATGCTAGCTTCTGGATCAAATCGTTTTATGATTTTTATGTAAATGATATACAAAAGAATAGTAGTAATGGTAAATTCAAGGAAACTGCCAATGAATTTACCAATTTCAAAGTCCATACCATTAGTCGGGCTAAAAATTAACAGTCTCCAATCGCCGCCAGTTGCTGTTACTGTAAATTTTATGATTGGCATGATGATAGATTCAGAGATTGCCGTCACAAATTTTTGCATAGAATTTGCCATGATTAGTGCAAGAGCCATGGCAAACAAGTTTTTACCAAAGGCAAATTTCTTGTAATCGTTAAATTCTTGCTGAATTTTCTCGGTGTTTACAAACTTTTTTTCTTCCATGTTTTATTTACGACAGACAGCTTTACAAAAAATAACTTCTTAGGTAAGATCACTTCATGTAATCGTCCAGAGCGAGGTGATGGAGCCTCGCTGTCTGACACGCCGCCTGTTTAGGCGTCAAATTTACCTTTGGAGTGTTTCCAAGGGAGTTTCGTGTGTCCATTCGTTAAGGATAACAAGTATGATGAAGAATATTGATTCGCAAGATTTCCCAATGCAGCGTTTACCTCAAGGATGTAAACATTTATATGGAAATCTTTTCATGGTTCCTTTTAGTGCCATCAAAACCCCTGATGCAAAAGAATCATCAGAAGGTTCATATAAATTTAAAAATCCTCGAATGTTGGTAGAACGGGGACAAGCAGATTTGCTTGATAAAAAGCTTTGTAAAGATTTACGGGATAGTATCAAACATCGAACTTTGCTTAATCCACTCGTTTGTCGTTGGGTTGAAGATGGCGAAAAGCTTGTTCCAATGATCCTTGGTGGAGATCGTCGTTATCGTTCCCTTGATTATCTTATTCGCAAAAAAGAAGAAGTTACTGATCCACGAGGTGTTTCCGTTGAAAATGGAACATGGACTTATCAGAAAATTACAGCTGATCAAGCTTATGAATATGTTCTGTGCCAAGTTTTTGCAGTCAGTGATGATCTTGAAGCTCTTGCCCTTTCTTGGGCAGAGAACAAGACTCGTATTAACTTGACAGATGGTCATGAAATTGCAGAAGTCATTAAATTGCGTGAAGCTAATGCTACTGATGGTCAAATTCTTGACATTTTACAACAAGACCAAAAATGGCTTGCAGAAACTGATCGTTTGATCGATGGTCTTGATTCAAATAGTCTTGCCGATCTTTTGGAAGGTCGAATTGATCGTGGTTCTGCTGAGGAACTCGTCAAAATTGAAGATGTCGAAATGCGTAATCAAGTTCGAACTATGGCTACCGAGGCTGCTGCCGAAACTTGTGAACGCAAAATTGAGCGAATTAAGAAAAAAATGGATAAGTCTATGGAAGCCTTAGAATTGGCAGAAGGCTCTGTAGCCTTTGCTTCTAGTGAAGAAGACTTAAATGATGCAAATAACGACCTTTCTCTTGCAAAGGCAGATGTTCGTAAATTAACTGACAAAGCTAAAGAAGTTCGTCCTGTAGCAACAGCTAAGCATATTAGAAGTGCCGCAGAACAAATGGGTGGCAGTACTCCTCGAAAAAGGGCTAAAACTGAATCTGCTTCTAAATTAAAAGGTTTAAGTATTAAAAAAGGTGTTGAATATATCAACGGTTTAATTCGAAATAATGGTTCTTGTCATAGTGGGACTTTTAAAGCTCATATTGATGCTTTGCGTTTAGTTAACAAATTGTTAACTGAAAATGTTTTGACAGGAAATGATGATTGGGAAAGCACTTTGCGTAATCACTACGGAAAGTAATTAAGTTTTTTAAAAAATATAAGATAAAGCTCGGTTTTAATATCGAGCTTTATCTTTTTGTTTTTTAAGGCATACATAATTTAATGATCCAAGTTTGTCCGCATTGCGGCTACCAACTTCAGCATATCTTAAAAGATGGGCTCACAAATTGCTCCCATTGCAATCAGGTTTTTGATTCTAGCGATTTAAATCAATTATTATCAGCAGCTTGGCATATTCGTCGTCAAAATTGGTCTCTTGAGCAATTAAAATGGCATTTAAAAATAGACGATGCTCTAGCTATACTTGTTTATACATTTGTTTCTGATCATGGCTATACTCACGAAGAGTTTTTAAATTTATTGAAAAAACTCGGAGTAGCACATAAGTCATATATCAAATATAACAACGAATAAAAGAAACCCCTATAAAAGGGGTTATATTATCAATATAAATTTAAAAAATCATGCTGTTTCTGCTGAAATTTGCCCAATAGGAGCACGAGGGTCAATCTCGATGTTATTTCCTTCAAGTTCTGAACGCAACACAGTGATCTTTTTATCAGCTTCAATGCCTATTCTGACCTTGTTGCGATTATCAATACGGACCACGGTGATTTTGATATCTTCCATGCCGGGGCCTTTAAGAATAATCGTTTCATCCTTTTTTCGACTTAGTACGAGCATTTTACTTCCTTTCGTGCCTGATTCCTTGAGCCAAGCTGTACTCACTATCTAAGGAGTTAGTTATCGATTTTTTTTATTGATATGGACAGTATTTTTATTTTTTGCTATACAATCAAAGTAAATAGGCGTTTAATAATATTGATGACTCATCGGGAGAGTTATCAAATGTGTTGTTAGTATTTGTCCGTGACTAACAGCATTTCAGGTACGGACGGGAATAGGTGCAATATGTCTCAGTGGCAAAATCAGTTGAATGCGTTGAAGATTGAGATCGAAACTAAGTCAAAGCAATTGGCTCTTATTGAGCAGTTAATTGCTTTGGAAGCTAAACATACTCATGGTGAGGATGTAAAGGATCTTCCTGTTTTTGGTGCTACTGCTAATGATAGTGACGAAGATAATGAGAAGACCAGCAAGCGACGAGTTGCTAATCTTTCAAAGCTTCGCCGAGAACTTTCTGATAATGAAAAGAATATGAAGCTTCCTTCACTTCTTATTATGCTTGGTCAGCAAAACGCTGGTCGTTCTGTCACTTATAAAGAGCTTGCCGAAATGGTGCAAGAATCTGGATATTCAACCGAGTCGAAGAATTTTAGCAACATGGTTTATCAGAGCTTACAAAAGCTTGTTAATCGTGGTTTTTATACAAAGAATGATGAAACTCGTGAATATCAATATGTTGGAAAATAATTACCTTTTTAACCTTTTTAATGAGGAAGTGTCATATGGAAAATTCAGAAAAGAAAATCATAAAAACACATTTTGTTAGAGATGTCTTGGAAAGGATCGGGGCTTTTGATAAAAATTGCCCTGATGATTGGCGTCAACAGGTAATTCAAGCTTTACAGAATGAAGGAATCCAAATGCATCCTAATGCCATATATGGGGTGCGTCAGAGGGCTATGAACAAGATGAAGCAATTGCATCGAGTTTTGAGCCGAAAAAAACAACATGGTCAAGATGCTTTGTTTGATTCTCGAAATTCTAAACAGCTTACAATTGCTGATTTACTTGCGTTTCAGCAATTTTCTAAAAGTTTTGGTGGAATTGATAAGGTTAAAAATGCCATTAGAGCTATGGAGGCTTTAATTCAATAATTTTAACCTAAAACAATTAAATAAAGGGCGCTCTTTGAGCGCCTTTTTTTATTTTTAGGCACTATTTAAATATTGGCGTGTATTTATTTTAGATTTTTTGGTATAGTACTTTCGTTCAACATGTCTTTTTGAGGTTAGCATGAGTAAAAAGAAAAGCCCAGTCTGTGATTACTGTGGCAAACCCAGTTCTCAGGTTGGCCTATTAGTAGAAAGTCCTGTCTCTGATAAAGAACAAAATGGACGACCTGCTGGTGGTAAGGTTTATATTTGTGGCAGTTGTGTTGATATATGCCAAACTATGGTTGTTCAAAAGATGAAATCTCCTTCTTTAACATTTATTTCTAATCATATTCCTTCTCCCAAGCAAATTGTTGCTTATCTTGATAAGTCTATCATTGGACAAGATAGTGCTAAAAAAGCTTTGGCTGTAGCCATTACAAATCATTACAAAAGACTTCAAGATAATAATTTAGATCGGGATGATGATCTTTTTGCTGATGTTACTCTTGAAAAAAGCAATATTCTTCTCATCGGTCCAACTGGTTGTGGCAAAACATCTCTTGCTCGCACATTAGCACACATATTAAAAGTTCCATTTGCAATTGGTGATGCAACCACATTGACAGAGGCGGGTTATGTTGGCGAAGATGTAGAAAATCTTGTTTTAAAATTATTACGAGAGGCAGATTTTAAAGTTGAATTGGCTCAAACTGGAATTATTTTTTTAGATGAGTTAGACAAAATTGGTAAAACTTCACAAAATGTTTCGATTACTAGAGATGTAAGCGGTGAAGGAGTTCAACAAGCTTTGTTGAAAATGCTTGAAGGCACAACTTGTAATGTTCCACCGGGAGGGGGCAGGAAACATCCCGAACAACAATACATTCAAATTGATACAACAAACATTTTATTTATTTGTGGCGGTGCTTTTGTTGGTCTCGATGAGATTATTCGTCGTCGTATTGGCAAAGCCACCATGGGTTTTAATCCCTCTGCAAAAAAAGATGAAAACGAATGGATTTTGGAATATGTAACCGAGGACGATCTTATTGAGTATGGTCTTATTCCTGAAATTATTGGTCGTCTTCCTGTTATTACTCCTTTGAAGGGTCTTGATGAAGAAGCGATGATTAAGATATTGACTGAACCAAAAGATGCTTTAGTCAAACAATATCAGAAAATGTGTCATAAAGATAATGTTAAACTAATGTTTACAAACGAGGCATTGTCTTTGATTGCTAAAAAGGCTATAGATAAAGGCACTGGAGCTCGTGGTCTCAGAAGCGTCATGGAAAGTTTCATGATAGAAATTATGTACCATTTATCAGATCATGATGGAGAAAGCGTTGTAGTAACAAAAGAAGTCGTTGAAGGTGGAACAGCTATTTTTACAAAAAATAGAGCAGCTTAACTCTGGTATCTTAAATGACGCAAATATTGAGACTCATCGGTGATTGTCATGGGAAGATGTATGAATATTTAAATATTGCTAAAGAAGCTGATTTCTCTATCCAATTAGGTGATTTAGGATTCAGATATGATTTGCTTACAAAACTTTCCTCTGACAGTCACAAAGTTTTAGGTGGAAATCATGATAATTATGAAAAAATAAATAATATATTTGTTAATCAGACATCTCATTTTCTTGGTGATTATGGTTTGCATGTAGTGCCCGGTGAAGCTCCTATTTATTTTGTAAGGGGCGGGCATAGTATTGATAAAGAATATAGGAAAATTGGTATAGATTGGTGGCCTGACGAGCAGCTATCTTATGTCAAGATGGTAGAAGCTTTGGATGCGTACATAGCATCCAAGCCGCAAATTGTAATTTCTCATGAATGTCCGAAGAGAATTATACCTGAGGTAAGTACTTTGTCCTTGTGGAAAGGCAATCCTATACCTCCCAGTGCAACTTCTCTTATGCTGGACTATATGTTTGATGTTTATAAACCAAAGTATTGGTTTTTTGGTCATCATCACAAAAGTTGGCAGGCAACAGTAGAAGGAACAAATTTTATTTGTTTAGATGAGTTAGAAGAATATGACATCTTTTTGTCTAACCCTTTGGGAAATTAGGAAACATGGATTATAAAGTTGCAACTTATTTCAGTTCAGAAAATTGGGAATCTCAAGGCCTTAATTGGCTTAGAACTGCAAAATCGCTTTCACTTACTGGATATATTATAGGATATAATCTTTCTGAAGAAGCCACATCTAAGATTAGTCAATTAGGTTTTATTTGTCTTCCTCTTAAAGAAGATGAAAACAATCGTGTGAAAATTTTTCAAAAGTTTATTTCACAATTGAAGCCTCAAGAGCGTTGTATGTGGCTTACTCCTAGTCTTTTGCCTAAAGCTAACTTTGAAACAGAGTCAGATTTAGTTTGTGAATTAACTAAATCTGATATTTTTAATCTTACAGAGCCTGTAACAAATTTATATGATCGTGCTGCAATGATTGAATCTTTGCGTGAAAAAATTGAAAAAAAATATTCTGGTTATTTTTCAACTCGATATGTTCTTGCAACCAGTGAATTCTGGCATGGATTTTTAGGTTGTTTGCAATATATGCAAGAAAAAAGTTATTTTGATGCTAATACATCAACAGAAGAACTGATTCTGAATTTTTTTACTGCTTTTGCCAATCGGTTTACTGTTGAGGTGAAAGACTATGATTCAGTTATTTGATAATGCAACCAGTTTTGAGAAGCATCGTTTAATGCTTACTTTTAGATATTTTGGCTTAAGCTTTAATCTAATTTTGGCAGAAGCTTTATTGCGTTTGGATCGTAAATTTCAAATAGATTCCTTGTGTCCTTTGCCACAAGACGAATTAAGCAAGAAACTTTTAGAGATTTATAGTTACTACTATAAAACATGTTCTTCCAAATGATGTATGAACTAGGTTCTTTTGTATTTTTTATAATAGCCGTAGGTTTATCATGTCTCACAATTATGTGTCTGACTGATATGGCCTCTTATGGCAGGAGAGACGAATGACTATGCTTTTGTTTGTTTATGGTACATTAAAAAACGGTCATGTACGCAATAATGCGTTAGATCAATGTCGTTATTTGGGAACAGCAATAACTGTTTCAAAATATGGAATGTACCATTATGGTGGATTCCCAGCAGTAATTGATGAATCTTGCCCCAGTGCTCGTTCAGGAATGTCTTTAGATACCAAAATTCATGGCGAATTATGGGAAGTAGGACACGATGATCTTATAAGTTTAGATCGCATAGAAGGTGTAGATTCTAATTTATTTAATCGTAAACTTATTGATCTTGAAAGCGTTACTTTATTTCGTCATCCTCTTTCTAAAGAAGTTTGGTCTTTGTTAGAGAACAAAAAAGCAGAAGCATATCTTTTTATGCAAGATTTGCGTGGATCTGCTCAGCTTAATGGTTTTTGGCCAAGAAAATAATTATTATGTAGAGGGGTGATATGGAATTTTTAGGTTTTAATGGTGGCCTCATTATTGGGGCTTTGCTTGCTTCTATTATTTATTTTTTTCATCGTCTTTCTCTTCTCCGATCTCTTCGTCAAGCGGAATCAAGATCGGTTATGGCTGATTTGGAGCTTGCAACTACTGCACAGTTAAAAAAAGAATTAAGAAATCGTCCCAATAATCCATTTGTTTATGTAACACCAATTACTGAAAAATTTATGCAAGGTGTTCAAGTTGAATTTAATGCTATAAATGCTTATAATGCGGTTTCAATGCTTCATTTGGCAACAATGCTTATTCGTAATGAGATGAAGAACAAAGGATTGGAAGTTCCAGATCTTCCTATTTATTTTTCAGAAGACTGAGGTTTCTATGTTTGTTAAAAAAGCGAAGATTTGTCTTAACACAATGGTTGCAAATGAGTCACACATAATTATTCGCATGTTGGAGTCTTGTTATAAATATATTGATTATTGGGTTATTCAAGATAATGGATCTACAGATGGCACTCAAGATTTGATTGAAAATTTTTTTAATCAAAAGAATATACCCGGATTTCTTTATTCCACTCCATGGAATTTTCCCGGCATCAATCGTGATCACGCTCTTCAAACATGTTTGAGTCATGATCATGGTTGTGATTGGATTCTTAGAATCGATGCTGACGAAGCTCTTGTTGTAGATGATGCTTTTGATTGGTCTATTCTCGATAACAAAAGCGTTCAAAGCTTTCAAATTTTTGCTCAACAAAATAATTTTAATTATTATCGTTGTTGGCTATGGAACTCTAAATTACCGTGGCGCTTCAAGCATGATAAACGCCATGAAACAATTTATTTAGATCAGCAAAATATTGGCGAAAGTTTTCAACGAGTTAATTTACCTACTAGTTTTCGTCATATTGTTTACAGTGATGGCCAGACATGGCGTAACACAACAAAGTTTTTTACTGATGCGTTAGAGTTAGAAAAAGATTTGTTGAATCAAAAGAGCATGGCCACAGATCTTTATCATCTTTTTTATTTGGCTAAAAGTTATCGTGATGCCGCTTTTGATTTTCGAAGTACATTTCCTTTTGGTGAGGATCAATTGATTGAATGTTGTCGGCGATCTATTTTTTATTTTAAAAAACATTTAGACTTAACCCATCAATTTCATGAATTTAAAAAGCCTAAATTTTGGGATGAAACTGCTTATGTTTGTATGGTATTTATTGGTGAGCTATATGATCGTTTAAAAGACGACACAAGCGCTTTATACTACTATTCTAATGCAGAACAGTTTTGCGATAGACGCAATGAACATTTGGTAAAACAAGCAGAATTATACAGTCGCAATGGAGATCGTATCAATTTTTTTGCATGTACTTCTCGTTTGATAAATGAAAAAAAACTTAACCCCTGTCCAGAATTAAGTTTTTTCGTTAATAACATGGCATATGTTAATACTGGAAATTACATTAACGATTTGCACACATTAGCTTGCATGTTGAACAACACACTTACAGCCAACTAATTTTAAATATTTTTTAAAATCTTGCATGTTGTTTGGGTGCATCAAAATGAGGGTATATACTCCTTATAAGTAATGAGGAGTATATTTAATGAACCATGATTTAAATCAGCGTGCTCAAAAGCTTGTTCAGACAACTATTCGTTGTTTTCATCATTCTTCTTTTGATGATGTTAAAGAACACAAGTCTATTACAGCTGAAATTCCAGAATTTGAAGCGTTTCAAAAAGGTATAAGTAAAATTCTTAAAATTCGTTCTGGTAAGGTCAATCCTGAAATGCTTCCTTGTTATGAAAGTCCTCTTTTAAATTTCGCACAAGAGCAACATCTTTTTCGAAAAATGAATTATTACAAGTATAGAGCTAAAACTATTATTGCTTCTATCAATTATGATGATCCTTGTTATCAAAAAATTAAAAACGCTGAAAATTTTATTGAAAAGTCTATCGAGGTACGCAATCAAATTGCACAATCAAACTTTAGACTTGCAACTCAGATTATGAAACATCGCATGAGTTTTAACAAAGAATTATATCAAAGTGATTTAATGCTTTCAGATGCTTATTTTGATGTTCTAAAAGCTGTTGATTACTTTAATTGGACTTTAGGATATCGCTTTAGCACATACGCTACATGGGTTATAAAAAAGAATTATTTTAGGGATGCTAAATTAAAAGCAAATCTTTCAGAAAAATTCAACAGTCTTGACGATCAAAATGCAGATATGATTGAAGGTCGTAGTTCTGGCATAGAAGAGGAAAAGGCTCACATTACTCGTCAAAAGCTTATCTTTAAACTGATTGGAGTAATGGTTAGGGAAAATCTTGGAACTGATCGTGTGCGACAAGCTTTTGTTTTAGAAAACTATTACGGCGTTAATGGTCGTGATAGAAAGACTCTTGAGCAAATTAGCGAAGAGATTGGCGTCACCAAGGAAAGAGTTAGACAATTAAAAGAAAAAGGTCTCGAATGGATTAGAGAACGAGTGACGCAACTAGATCTTGATTATGATAATGATGCCCCAGAGGAAAGCTTGTTTTAGACTTTAAAAAGTCAACAGCATTGATATAATAGCCCCTATGTTCACTTTAAAAGAAGCCTACGAAGCTCTTGTTGACAGAACTGAATTTGCTGTTAAGCAAACTAAGGATACTGTTTGTTTTGATTATATAATTGTTCTTTCTGACTCTTTTTTGCCAGAAGACAATAGTGAAGAGGCTAAGCGAAAAGCATGGATTCGTCGCAATATGCGAGGAGTTACTTTTTGCTTGCATACGCAAGAAATATTATCATTACCTTTGCACAAGTTTTATAACTTGAATCAAAATCCTCAGTCAGCTTTTCACTTATACCAAAATCAACAAGCTACTATTTATGAAAAATTAGATGGTAGCATGATTCATTTTTATTTGCTTAAAGGTGATTTAGTAGCATCAACATGTCGCTCTATAGATACAGTTCAAGCCAAAGAAGCTTTGTCTATAGCACAAAACAATACTAAGCTTAAAAATGAAATTTTAGAGTCTATACAAAATGGATTGACTCCTATATTTGAATTTGTATCTCCTAAAAATCAAATTGTTGTTCAGTATAATCAACAACGACTTGTTTATCTTATTTCTAGAAATCGTAAAACTGGTAAATATATTTTTGAAGATAAGTATTCTGATAAGGCCAAGGTTTTCAATATTGCTTTTCCTTATATTTTTGATTTTTTAAACATAAAAGAATTTGAAGGATATGTTTGTCATTTTGAAAATGGCGAAATTCTTAAGTTAAAAACTCCTTGGTATGTTGAACGACACCGTGCTGTAGATTTTTTGATTAAGCCTCTTTATAAGCTTTATGAAGTTGCTCTCGATGGCTATATGGATGATATTATTGGTTTAGCTGCCGATTCTTATAAACATAAATTAACTTTAATTCATGATGAAGTTCAAAAAGATATATTGAACCATAAAAAAGAAATACAAAACAATTTTGATAATTTAATTATTTCATTGGGCACACAACATCAGTCTTTAAATGACAGGCTACAAGATAAAGCTCACAGAAAAAAGTTTGTTCAGTGTGTAAAGGATTCTAAGCAAGACATATCAATCATGATGTGTCTATATCAAGGGCAAGAATTTGATAAAATACTGAAGAAAAAGCTTCTTGAAAATTATACTGCACAATATAAAGTAAAAATTTGGGAAGACAATAATTTTAAATAAACTTTAGTTCTGCTTTACAATCAAAATTACAAATGGTAATATTGCTCTGCCAAAGAAATTCAGTCTGGCCTCACATAGAGTGGTAGGGTTAGTTTCTACTGAATTGATTGGTTTAATTGGAGTTGATATATTATGCCGACTAATCGTTCTGGCATTCGTGGTGTGCGTGTTACCTCTACTGCTTCTCAAGTTCTTGATGAACTGACTAATTTAGTTCCTCAAAAGAATCCTGAGACCAAGAAGCCAGTTGAGTGGCAACTGCCTCTTACCCCAGAAGCTCAATCTTTGGCTAATAATTGGGCTGATGCCAAAGAGCTTTCTGATCCAATTGTCAAAAGATTAGAAAAAGAGCGCAATGAATTCAATGCTTATGCTTTGCGTATCGTTGCTGAGCGTATTTTGAAATTTAAAAGTAAGCCTAGCAATCCATTAGTAATTACCAAACGAGCAGATGGAAAAGATGATCATAAATTTAAGTGGCTTTTTTGCGACAGTTTGAGTTTAGATTTTCCTGCTGTTCCTGAAGGTGTCGCTGTTCGTGATCATCACATTAAAGTTTTTGAAGATCATGGATTGCATCCTGTAGATGCCGCATCCTTGGTTGACAATGAATTAGATTTTTGTCCGGTTGTTGGATTCAAGTCGTTTAGCGAACTTCTTGATGGAATTTATAAAAATCGAGATTTTGTCGAATCTTCAACTGAGCAGAAAGCTGCTGGCATGAAACTGCGTGATCTTGTGAAGTGGGATGGCAGCGGTCCTGTTCCGCAACCCTTGACTGCAGAGGAAAAAAATCTGGTATTAGAGCGAAGTTCTAATACAAAAGTTAAGGCAGGTTTTTTGAACAGGGTTGCTAATTATTGTAGGTCGTTGGATCAAATCATGGCTGTTTTCAAGCTTATACAGCCCAAGATTTATCCCTCTTATTTAGATTATGCCTCTAGCGATGACGCTGCTGGCAAGCTAGCTAGGAAGAAAGATGCTTTGAACGGCATTTTCGGCTTATAATTTAGCTGAGTATTAGAATGGAATCCGATATGGTAATTTTCATATCGGATTCCATTCTTTACATATGGAGGCAAAATATGTTGCGAGATGATTTGTTGGATTGTAAAACTCTTGAAGAAAAATCTAAAATAATTTGGCAGCATTACGAAAAGCGTAAATTAGATAGTAATTTAGAACCCAACTGGACACACGCTGCTTATGATTTAGTTCTTCGCTACAACGAAAATCCTTCTGCTTTAAAGAACGAAGAATCAAGCGTTCTTAAAGAGTTGATTTACAGTCACGAAATGCTTGATGGTACTGAAGTTCAGTCTTTTCCTCACATTCCTCGTAGTCCTGTTCGTATCATGCATGATGGTTGGAAAATTGGAACTCCTACATGGATTTTCATGGGCAGAAGTCTTAATTTTAATTTAATTCGTTCTTTGGGCAATGACTGGATTGCAGTTGGTCGTGAAGTTCCAGCAGATCTTTGTCATCTTTTTGATCCAACCATGCCCAAAATTGCTTGGATCGCTTACAACATCAATGATCAAATGGGACTCAATGCTCAAACAGCCAATTGTATCGGCCCAGCTTTATATTTTAATGAACTTATTGAAGCATTGGAGAAACAAACCAAGAAGAAATTTTCGATCTAAACAATAAGTGTTTTTTATGGTAAAATATTTCCATGGAAATAAAATATAATTTTAAAGGCCGTCTAAAAGTAAATGCTTATAAATCCATGGATTGTGATGTACAAATGCATGTAAGCGTTCTTGAAGATGATCCTTGGGAATCTTTGGCTGATAAGAATAAACTCAATACTATTTATCCTATTGATCAATATGTGGATGGCATTAGAGTGGCTGGTGAATTGTCTTTTTTTGATCAGATCAGTTCTCCTATGAAAATTAGTCGTGGAACTGGTGCTGGCATGAGTGAAAGCGTTGAGTTGGAGCTTTATTACTCTGACGAGCCAAATATTACGAGTCGAATTAAAATTGTTTTTCTTGAAAAAACTGCTACTATTCGCATACAAGGAAACTACAACGAAAATAAAATATATTGGCAATTTTGCATTATTGGTACGCCATTGGCTGATGGCATGAATATTTTTCCAGATGATTTTACCGGTAGCAATACACTAAAAGTTTATTCTTGCAACGACTTTAGAGGCGTTTGGCCTTACCCTGTTTCTTCAATAATAGTAGCTTCAAATGTCAAAGAAGCTAAGAGAATATTGTTGCATGAATTGAATCGTGCTGGTATTCCTATTGAAGATTCTGGTCATTTTACTTTCATCAAACTTGATTTGTCGAAGTCGGGTTGTTTTATTCTTAACGATGGCAAGGTGTTATAAAATGAATATTACAATTGATGTAACAGATTTAACCGAAGCTATTTTAGATTTTTTTTCACATGGAGATCAAGTTTTAATCGTAAACCAAGGTGTATTTACCAATATGCATATTCGTCTTTTTGATGATATTTTTTTGGTAAAAAATGTTTCTAATGGTCGTGAGCGTCAACTTCTGACAATAAAGAAACTCTAATAATGTATGTCATATTCTAAAAAGATTTTGGTTAGCAAGCGTCTAAAAGGACCCGGATTTATTGCAAATCCGTCTAGCGTTGTTTATGTGTTCAGAAACACTCTTAAAGGTTCTATAGGTGTTTGTCTTAGCGGTGAAAATATTGGCCCTTTAAATAAGTCCAATATGAGGGACATTCTTAACGCTCCGCCAGACATTTTTGTGCGAGCCAAAGAAATAATCATTGGTGGTGATATTGAATTTCCTATTTATTTAGGTGGACCAAATCGCACTGAAGGTCTTTATTTCCTTCACGGATATCCTGAATTTGCAAATGTCACCAAGTTAGATCATGTTCCTGAAAAAGTTAAAAACAATAAAATTAAAAAGGATTCTGTTGCTGCTGAAGGAGTTTACTTTGGAACTCCTTATACTTTTGGCCATCTTCTTGAATCGGGTCATGTTGCCGAAGAAAAAATGCGCTTTTTTACTGGTCAATGTAAATGGCACGCTGGACAGCTGGAAACAGAAATACAGGCAGGATTCTGGGAAGTTTGTGAGCCAGAACCTTGCCTGTTTTTTAATTTGAAAGCTTGTCAGAAGTTACTTGAAATTGAAGAAAACAAAAAAAATATGTTTCCTTTTAATTTTTCTGTTAACTAACAACATGGGGCTGATATTATCAGTTCCTAAATTTTTAATTTAAGGAATATTAGCGATATCGCCAGAATCAGGTGTTAATATACCTCTGAGAGCTTGTGGGCTAATAGTATCACTTATGAATAGAACATGTCCATCACCAAATACTGCATTGCAGCCACCACTGTGAAAACTGAATGGCTCATCATTTGCACCACAGTTGTTTAAATTCCAAGGGCAAGTAGATGGACCGCCCAACGGAGTAGAGTTGTTGTTGATTTTGGCTTGAGTGCTGGTGGTAGACTGGTGAGGTCCAGAAACACCATTGCCAACATCAGGTTCTCCCCATCGATAATTGTTCCTAAGCCCACTAGGAGATTTATCGATGCAATCAGCACAAGCATCAGCATAGCTGGAAACCATGAAAGGAGCTATTGATTCATGGTTTTTACCTGCGTCTTCAATAATGGCAACAGTATTGCTTGTTCCATCGATAACACCAGCAATGCGACGAGGACTCATTTTTGTGTAAAAAGCTGTATGGTTGGAACTACCAGCAGTAATTGCTACAGTAGGTGCAGCACCGTTATGCAAAGTTAAAAGTCCCGCAGTGCGATATGTTGCAGTTGTTGCTGGAGTGCTTAGAGTAGATCTAGCACCAGTATTGGGATCAATATCACAATAAGCCACAGGCATATAGTCTGCCTGACCATAATTCAAAGGATCATCTTTACTATATCCATTGCTAGGACATGTAAAAGTCTTAATCTTGTTTTTATATGCTGCAATATTGCTAGGATGATTATATCGTAAATTGATGTTAATTGACTTATAGACAGTTTCTTGTTCGACTAATGGTAAAAGTTGAGTGTAGGTTGAATGGACATCCATCCAAGTAGAAGGCGGTGAAGTTGGTGAATTGCCTTCGCCACTTGTTGGAAAGTAACCGTAAATGCTTTCGAATGAATGTAAACCTAAACCTATTTGTTTAAGATTATTAGTACAACTCATTCGATTCGCAGCTTCACGAACTTTCTGTACTGCTGGAAGTAGCAGGCCGATTAGGATGGCTATAATTGCTATTACAACCAGCAATTCAATCAGCGTAAAACCTTTTCTTTTCATGTGATCAAACCCTTTCATTTTGGTTTTAAATTCATTAGACACTTCTACATAGCCGATTATATTGCGAAGTAATATGTGTTTTAGACGAGTCTTTTGTGAAACTTGTATGAAGTACTTTTATTGAACAATTATTGTTCAATAGACTTTTTTTATTATGTGTATTTTTAACTATTGGTTTTTATGAATTTAGCTTCTTATAATTGAACATAATTTAAGAGGCCAGATTATGGATGACTTGCTTCCTTTTGTAAATCCTGAGATTTGTTTTTCTTTGCAGCGTGAAGTTGCAAACATATCAGACATTGAATTTGTCAAAAGGCAACTCAAATTACTTAAAAAGAAAAATCCTGTTATAGGTCTTTGGATCAAAGATTTTTCTAAAAAATCTAAGGACAGAATGTTTACGATGGTCTGTGCTTTGATGGTTTATAGAATGCTAGAAGTTCAATACGAAATCGATGATATGAATGAATTTATTTGAATTCTTGGTTTATGAGATTTTTGAAATTTGTATGTGTACATATTTCAAAGTCTTTGGCCAAGGAGTGATATGGAGCCCATCGATGACCGCACCTTAGGCGAAAAGTTAAGTGATAGTGTCGCTAAATTTGGTGGATCATGGTGGTTTATAGGATTTGGTGCAGGTTTCATTGTTGTTTGGGTTTTTCTTAATGTTTGTGTAATTATTTGGGATGATTATCCTTTTGTTTTGTTGAATCTTTTTCTGTCTTTAGTTGCAGCATTTCAAGCGCCATTTATTCTAATGGCTCAGCGTCGTGTAGAAATGAAACAGGATGCTATTTACAGAACTTTATTTAGAGAAATAAAGGAATTAGTTGAAGTAGATTTAAGCATTGAGCATGAGGTTCTTGAAAGCAATAAAAAATTAGAACAAGAGCTTGAAGCTATTAAATCTATGATAGTAGAAAAAAAAGAGACATTATGAAGTTAAGAGCTACTGCCACAATTATGTGGGATTTTGATACAGATTTACCTTATGCACAGGCTATGGAAATTGCCAAGCATCATCTTGATGAAATTCCCATTCATGATAATATGAAAGATGTGCGTCTTTTAATTCAACTTGATAAACTTCGTAACAAAGTTGAAAAGGTTAGAATTGGAGAATTTCAATTTGATGAAGTATTTCCTTATTTTAGCAATGAAAACAATAAAAAAGAATATATTGTAAATGATATAAGTTATATTGTTAAAATGAATTCTGATAGATATTTTCTTTTTAAAAATCAGAGTTCATGTGTTTCTTGTGGCCTTAAAGGAACTCGTATTTTTCTTGAATGTCTTCCAAACGATGAAGCACCTCATTTTAATCTATATGGCGAAGAAGAAGAAAAATTAGTTTTATTTACAAAAGATCACATTAAAGCAAAATGTTTTGGTGGAAAGAATGAATTGAGTAATTATCAAACTATGTGCAGTATATGCAATAGTTTGAAGGCATATAGCAATTTAACAGTTGATGCTGTAAAAAGTCTTAGAAATTTATATAACAAAAATAAAAATAAATTAACCAAGAAGAAATTGCATGTTCTTCTTGAACAAGAAAGAACAAAATTGCAGCAACCTTGGTTGTTAGAACTACAAGCTGAAGACTTTCCTCCAAATAAAGATTCGATGCGAGTGAAAAGGTCTTTTAAGGTAGTCGAATTTAATGGCGAATTGTTTTCAGAAACAAATACATCTTATGATGCAAATGTTGTTGGAATCGTTAATGAAGGTGCATATTTAGAGCCTATGGTAGAAATTAACAAAGAAGTGTATTGTAAAGCTTGGAAAGATAAAATTATAAGAGTTAGTCTTTCCTTGTTGCGTTAAGAATTGATTTTTGCAGCACTAAATATTTGCAGATAAACAAAGAGGAGTGCCATGCAACTTGAACCTTGGGAAATTGAACTGCGTCAGCAGTTAGGATTGGAACAACAAATAAACACTTCAGATACTGTTGCTTCAACAAAAATAGATTTTACTAATGGCACAATGACTTTTGTATTTTTGCTTATTGTTTTAGCATGTGCTACGCTTTATGTTTATGATGATAAAACTGGTGGTCATTTTAAAAATTGGACATTAAGCCATTTTCATACAAATAAAATAGAATCTCCTTCTTCAACATACCCTGTTGATCCTGTTGAGCCTAAGATTACACAACCAATTGAGCCATCTTTCAAAGACGCTGAAATTGCAAAGATAAAAAATGAATTGACAAAGTTCAATTTAGAAAATAAAACAAAATATGACGAGATTACAGCTAAATTAAATGTCACCAGCCATAAGGTTGGTCTTATGGGCGTAATTCTTAATGAGAATTTTAATATTCTAGATCAAAATAAAAATGTTCACAAATTGATGTTTTTTAATAGAGATTGGACTTTAGATCGTATGCCTAGTTACATAGAATTAAGCGAAGATGATATCGAATACTTAAAGAAATTTGTTAAAGAAGGTCAATAACTTGGATAATTTCCTGATCCACTCCAACTCTTTGCTCTAGTAACTGCTTGAATTACATCTGCCAAATAGTCTGCAGTGATAATTGCTAGTTCTTTGTCAGAACGAATTGATCGTATAATTTCAATTTGCATAGAAAATACATCCATGCATTTATCCCATTTGCGAAAATATTGGTTCATATTGCTTCGTGCCCATCCACTCATGGCACCGCCACTTTTGCCTTCATAGGCATGTATTTTGAACTCCATGCACTTGTATAAGAAAAGATTTTTCATCCATAATTCGCAAGTGTAACTATCAGGTTTGCCAGCACCATACCCAATAACTAAATCCATCTTAGGATCTTTGGCGATTTTTCTATGACGATCACCCATTCCATGAATGTGATAAATATAGGCATTATGTCCAGTCATGTTAATTTCATCTTTGAATCGTATGATTGGATCTAAAAACTCTTCACGAACAACATCTTCTCTGCAATGGTAAATGTTGTTACAGTCAGCTTTATCGTTTTCGTAGCTGTACTCGTCACTTCTTTCCCATCCATTGTTTATTACTGCATAAGCATTTAATTTTTCGGCTATGATTCGAGCAATAAGCCCTGTGTTTTCGTCGTCTAGCTCATAACCATGTGGTGCAACAATAATGGCGGGGAAGGTTCCTTGTAATACACTCACTCTTTCCATACAAAATATCCATCAGGGGTAACTTGAATGGCTTCAATTCCATATTTATTTGCCGATTGTAAATTCTCTACTTCATCATCATAGTGTCGCATTGCTCCAATTATTTTTAAAATCGGACCTTTAGGCTGATGGTTTGTATAATAGCAATCTTTAATTGGTAAGTTATGCTTATTTATAAAAACTTGAATAGAAACTCTTTCAGGTTCATTTTTTTGTATCCAATCCTCGCTTTCATGTTGAGGATTGCGAGAAGTTACAATAACGCATTGATAGCCAGAATTATGGTATTCAAATAGCTTATTGATCATGATTTTATGGTCATTTCCATTTTCCATTCTAAGTGTGTTGTCAAAATCAAAACTAACAGTTTTCTGCATGTTGTTTTCCTTAAAAATGTTTTTTAGAAAGCTAAATATCTAACCGAGGCATATTTTAATAAAGGTGGTTAATGATTAAAGTTAAAGAAGGCTTGGCAACACTTGATTTGACAAAGAAATCGCCTGCTGATGTATATGAGTTTCTTCAAGCTCTTCTTTCTGCTCGTTATAGATTAAATCTTAAAGGTTATAGCGTAACAGTAAAAAAATCATATATCACAAAAAAAGATAGTCGCAAAAGTCAATTTGCATAAATAGGAGATAGAAGTGAAAAGTTTTAAAAATTGGTTATCAGTGAATGGCGATTTATTTTGGGAAATGACCAATTTAAAAACTGCTGATACATCGCACATTCATTTAGAGCCAGTAGGAGAGGATTTTGACCGTGACAGTGCCGAGGAAGATTGCCGCTACGCTGTAGAGCGCAATTTTGATTATAGTTCTTTTTACGAAAATGAAGGCATTTACGAATTTCCAGAAGATGATCCAGATTTTCAAACACCTACTGTAGAAATATGGGAAGAAGATCATCCTGAGCCTGAATCATCTGATTATGAAGATGAAGAAGAATTTAATTCTGCTCATGAAGAATGGACAGATGAGCGTGATGCCACCGAGGAAAATTACAATAGGGCTGTTTCAAAATGGGAAAGAGAAAAGAGCAGAAAAGAAGAAGCTGCTCAAGAAGCTGCTCAAGAAGCCATGCAATCAGATGTAGATGATTGCGTTTCTGAACAAGAGTCAAATTACGAAAATGAAGCCAAAGGCTTTACTCATAGTTTTAAACACGACGGAGATGATTTTAAGGTATCCTTAGAGAATGAAAATGTTCGTTTTGAAGGCAATACAATTGACAATGTTTATAATGTGACCTTTAGTGGCCCTCAAGGTTACAGTTCTACTGGAAAAGCTGGATCTGAAGCTTCTACTATTTATGGCAAGCTAATTTTAGCAATTAAAAAATTGATAGATGATCATGAAGTGAATGGTTTGTCATTTAGTCCTGCTGAACCTGCTATGCGTATCATGTATACTCGTTTTTATAATTCTTTTATGAAAGATCATTTTGTTAGAGTTAAAAGAGATTTGTATATCAAAAGAGAAATTGTGAAAGATATTTTAGAAAAAGCAAAATCTTCCAATCAATATGTTGCTAAGAACATTTTGTCGAATATTGCAGATGCTCATAGAGAAAATAAAAGGGAAGTTGATAAAGCAAAAGCTCAGAAAGTTGAAAAACGAATAGCAACTCGTATAGGACAACAACTTATAGGACAGTTTGTTCCCTTATATGGGCGTGATAAGCCATTTTTGGTTATCGATTTCAATCCAACTACAGCTGTGTTTCAAGTTTCCGACCCAGATTCTTGGATGTCATTTAGCACAATAGGTCAAAATTTTTACACATTAGCTCTTCCTTTTTCAAAGTTAAAACCAGCTGATATGCAAAAAGATTTTCCTCAAATGGTTGAATTGTTTGATTATGAAGATAAAGAATCTTTTCCTTTATATGCTTTAGCTAAAGCTAGCAACATTTATGGTTTTGATAAACCAGATAATTCTAATTTTGCACAAAAAGTTAAAGACACTGTTGCAAAAATTCGCACATGGTATAATTCACCAATTAGTGATAACAACAATCAAACTCATAAAGATTTTATTCACCAGTCACATCCTCAAGTAGCAAAAGTTCTTGAAGATTATGCAAGGAAAATAGGAATTGATTTAAATACTTCTCAATCTTCTCGTGTTGCTCAAACTCCTAGTGTTGCTCAAACTCCTAGTGTTGCTCAAACTCCTAGTGTTGCTCAAACTCCTAGTGTTGCTCCTGCTTCTACACCAGCATTTTCAACTTCTGCACCGGCTTCTACGACTCCTTCAACACATACATTTGCTAATATTCCAGAACCATCATCATGGACTCCAGCAAGCCAACATATTTCACAGCCATATCAAAGTTCTCATGGAGACATGACACAAACTTCTCAGTTGGCAACATTAGCCCCCAATTCTGTAAGTGCCCCACAAGGTAAAGGCGATTTGCGTAGGCGGACTCAGAAGTAATTATAAATAACTTAAAATATTTTTAAATAGGCTATAAATAAGATAAGAGGTGATCATGAAATCTATTCAAGAATTTAAATTTGGAATTAAGAATGAAGCTACTGAAGGTTCTTTAGGAATTGGCAAGATTGTAAGCAAGCTTTTTGAAGCACGCAATGTTGCTCACCATGCACATTTGATGGTTAAGGGAACAGGCTCTTATGCTAAGCACAAAGCTCTTCAGGGTTTCTATGAGGGAATTATACCGCTTGCCGATTCACTTTTTGAAACTTATGCTGGCCAATATGGCTTGGTTAATTTCGATAAGAATGGTAGTGCTGGAGACGAAGATATCATTAGGTATCTAGAAAACTTAAGTAAAATGTTGATTAACTCTCATGAGATTATTGATAAAAGAGATAGCCATCTTCATAACATTTTAGATGAAATTGTTGGATTTGTAAATGCAACACTTTATAAATTAAAATTCTTACAGTAACAAACAAATTTACTAAATAAAAAAACCTCAAGTATAAAGCTTGAGGTTTTTTTATTTATATTTTGATTTAAATAATCAAGTTGCCAATCCATCACATGTTTTCAATCTACTTGGTAAAAGTAAATTGCTTTCAAAGGCTTTGGACTAACATTTATGTCAATTGCTTCTTTTATGAAAATAAGTATACTGTTATAGTTTCGATTAAGTGTCGGCTCTACTTCAGAATAAGAAATATATTGTTTGGATTTTTTACCCCACTGCATCTGAATGCTACATGATCCTGTTGCATAAAACCAATCGGTATCATTTCCTGTACTTTCATTTTTATTTGTTTCTGATGTGAGATAGCCATTTGCACTTATCATTTTGTTTATGATTTTATAAATTTTTTCCCTATCTTCATTTACACAAATTTCTGGGGGTAATATTTTTTCTCCCGGAGCGTGATTATTTAATACTGCTTTAAATTTTTGATTTTCTGCCCATTGCATCAAAGCCAATGTTGCTGATGATGTTTGAGGATTCATTTTTTTATATGTTGGGAAAGAAGTCATTGGGTCTATATCTTCTATTGTATTAGATTTTAGATATGTGTCAGGAGAAGCTACAGGAACAAAATAAACATCTCTGTTATCTAAAAGATATTTTATTTCTGATTTTGTTTCATAATCTGTGAGAAGTTTGTGTATTATGTGCATGTTCATAAGAACTGGAAATTCTTCATTGCCCACAAGACCTGAGTGAATAAGAACTTTGGGTTTGTTTTTTGCACCAATTCTAAAATAATTACATGAAGTGCCTTTAGTAGTTTTCCCATAAACGCCAATTTCAGTATTGCTCGGCGATTCTTGATGCCAGCGATTAAGTTGTTGGATAATGTGTTGATAACTTTTATATTGTTCTGTAGGCAATGAAATTGACTCAGTTTTTACAATAATTTTATGTTCAGTTTCAATTGGTTTAGTGATTTTTTGATTATATGTTGTAACTATACCGCCAGTAAGGGCGATAAAGAGAATTGTAAACCCTGTCCTGAGTTTTGTTGAATCCATTGCATTCTCCTCTTGCTACAATTATTTACTTTTTCTCCAGCCTCCGCCATGTTTTTTATACCATTTAGCCGCTGCAGCGTTGCTGTATGCTGAAGGATGTACATCGAAGTGATTTCTGGCCCAAGACTGAGCTCTTGACCACAATTCAGGGTTGGTTGGCTCATTATTGCCTTCACGAATGAGTATGAAATCTTCAAAAGAAACAGTTTCTTTATGGCTTACAAAATTTGGCGTTCGACCTTTAGATTTTTCTGTTTCTTTGCGTTCAACTCGACGCTTCTGTTCTGTGGCACGCTTCTTTTCTTTTTTACTCATGCTAGTAGCCTCTTTTGCAGGACGGCATTTAGGATAAGCCTTTTGTTTATCGCCTTCACGGCCTTCAGCAGAGGCTCCACATTCTGGGTGTTTGCCACCTTTGACTCTGGAAATATCAACCCAGCGTTCTCGGAACCATTTGCCTAATCCAGAATCTTTATAAACTTCATTATGATTATTCATATTGCTATCTATGCAAAATACATGTTTGTTTTATAAATTTTTGAATTGATCCCCAATCATATTTAAAAAGTTAAATATATTGATTCTTTTCAAATATGATTGGGGATAAAAAATAAAATTTATTTTAATTAAAATTTTATTTTTATAAATATTTATAACCCAACAAGCAGGAGGCTTATGATTTTAACAATTATCTTTTTTTTAATTTTATTTCTTTGGATAAAATTATTTTTATCAGTTCAACACAATAGTTCTCGTGCTAACTTAATTGCATATTTAAAAATTTTACAGATTCGTTCAAAAAATAAAAAAAACTTATAGCTTGGCTTTTATCCTGCAGCTTGTACATATTGCCAAATTGTTTGTGCGTCCATATCTTCGCTTAGATGTTTTTTAACGGCTTTGAGATGATTTTTTAAAGACGCCTTGTCAATTACTTTAGCTAATTTAAAGGCGTCATCTAAATCTTTTTCTCGACCATTTGCGAATTTGATGATAGTTAACACAGCAGGATCGATAATCGGCACATTAAATCCGCCAATCATTGCGTTTGTTGCGGTTTGTAAAACATAACGATTAAGAGCAGGATTTCCAACTTTCACATCGAGAAAATCAGCATCGAGTTCATGACAAGTAATACCACCAGATTCAAGTTCACGAGGCAAAATAAGTGTGCTATGGCTTAAGCCTTCTTGAGTAAGAGCTTGTTCAACCATTTGAATATTGGGGCACATAAAATCAACATCTGGTGTAATTGCACGGTTTACATAATGTGCAACAGCCATGCCACCGACCAAAACACAACCTAATTTGTGTTTGTTTACAAAATCAAATGCATTTTTTATTTTAGCCTGAGCAGTTGGGCTTTGCACTGCCATTTCGTGAAACAATGTTTCACTATCAAATCCTTCACGATCTAAAACCCATTCTGTAAATTTCTTCATGTTTATCTCCTAGTGTGCTTATCTTACCCCAAAAGTGGTTCGACTATATACTCAAAAATGCCATATGTTCTTAAAATACTTTCTTTGATGCCGTATTGCTGCTTATATGTTCTATCATGTTGAATGCTGGTGCTACTTATAGGCTTGCCTTTTTTGCGGTCTGTAGTGATTATGTCGCCTAAATCTACACCGTAAGCATATCCAATTGTAATATGTGTTTTATAATTAGGAGGTAAAGGTGGAAGGTTCAATGCTTGTCTAACCTCTGATATATTAGGACAAGAAACGCTAAGTAAAGCAACTAAAGGCTTGCCTGAAAAATATTTTGCCACCCCATAGATTACAAATGGTCGTGGGCCAATGTTCACAGGCATGCTAATCCCATTTCCTTGGGCATCAAAAAGAGGATTGCCGTTTGGAAGCTTTATTTTTTTTAGAGTTTCTATTTTAGAGGCTACATTTTCTTTATCTTCAAAAACATGTGCTAAAGCACTTCCAAGAGCCACGGTGATGTGTGACTCACCTGTATGCATTAAATCGGTTTGATGAGGGTTTTCTGAGGCTTTACAGGCATATCCGTTAAATGCTGACGAATCTGGACGACATTCAATGCCTTGTTTTGAAATTTGTCTGCGAAATGAAGATAAAATCCCTCCCAATCGAGATTCTTCTCGTTTGATAGGCACATAAATCATAGGAGGGCCAGAAAACCCCTTCCCGCTTCCATAATTAAGTGTTTCTGATTTTCCATTTCCTAGGATTGGAGTTAATTCGCCGAAATAGCCCCAATCAGCCCCATCACTTTCGATGAAGCGAAAAAATTCTGCAAAGTTCATGTAATTATTTAGAGTTGTTCTGCAAAATCTGCAACATTTTGTGGGCTGTCAAAATGGGTACGAAACATATTTTCAATGTCCCAAGGCCCTATTTTAAATGCTTCGCTTATGTCTTCAATACAGTTAAGTTTTATGCCAATTTTTTCAGCTGCATCTTTAATGCAATGGTAAACAGTAAAATGGCGATTAAACTGACGCTTATCGGCACGAATAGCCTCACATAGCTCTTTAATTTTCATTTTTTGCACCTTTACTGTGAGTTTCCTGTGTCAAGAATCAAAGGTGTTTTTTCGACCAACCACAAATAAAGCATTGGATTTTTCATTGTCTAGAATTTCCTTGACATATTCAACCATTACTTTTTTTCCTTATTTTCTGATTTAGAATCATTCTTTTTTTCATTTGAACTTTTATTTTTAATACTTTCTTTTTGTTGCTTTTCTTTTCTTTCAAAGTACACGCTCCAGAGATTGGCTGCATCGTTTTTTTCACTTGGACCACTGCCTAAAACAGGGCCAAAATCAGTACGAAAATCTTTGTACTTGTTACGAGCAATATGAATACATGATTCTCTGGCTGCATTGGATACTAATTGATTGCTATCAGACAAAAGATGAATCAAACATGCATCATCTTTAAGTGCAAGTCCATAAGCCCAAGCGACAGCAACTCTATGATGGAAATCGCTGCTTTTTACAGCTATTTCATACATTTCATTATTGTTTTCTTTTTGTATTGTCTTTGCCATTTGCATGCAATATTGGCTAATAGCAGCAATTTGCTGTGCTGTATAAGCTTGTTGTTGCTGTTGTTGAAATTGCTGGTTTTGATTGTCTATTTCTACCCGACCGGGTAGGTTTAGATTTTGCCCTCAGCCAGCCTTAGCTTTTTGCGGATAAAAAAACAATGCACTACTAAGCAATATAACTTTAAAAATTTTCATCATATGTTCTCCTGTGACTAAATTACCAAAAAAGCAAAAGTTTGTAAAAAATTACTTGTATTTAATTTGCAAGTAATAATCTGAATCATCATCATTGAAGGGATTGTTGGCGTGCACTTCCATTTTGCTGCCATCGTCAAATTCAATAATTAAAACTTCAACATCTTGTTCAATCTGTTGTGCAGTCTTTATTGTAGGAAGCTGTTTAATTTTGGCTATTTTTTTTCCGATCAAGTCCATGCTAAATTCCTTTCTACATGGGAGAATTATTAAATTGATACATAAATTTACCACATACATATTTCAAAGTAAAGAGCTTTTTTATATTGGAGAGGATATGGCCAGTTTAGCACTTTTAGTAACTTTAATGATATTTGGAATTTTTTTATTTGGGCCTTTTATTTACTTTATTTGTTTATTGCCTTTCTTGCCCATATTTTTTAAAAAATTGTTGGCAGTGATTTCTATTGCAGTAGGCATTTATTGGATTTTTTTGCCAGTTAGTATTATGAGATTTATTGGTTTGTTGCCTATATTTTGCGGTTGGAAAATTCTAGATAATTGTAAATTTAATTCGGAGAGCAAAAACCATGAATAGTAAGCGTTTAGATGAATTGGCTAAGTTGGCTGGTTTGGGAGCTAAAGATAAAAAAGAAATTGTTGAATTTGCTAAGAAGCGTTATGGCGGGGCTTCAAAGATTGCGGATGATGCTCATGAAAAAGGTGGCGTAGCTTTATTGACTTACGAACATTTTAAAGTCAAACTTCCATATTACAAGGAAGTTGCTGAAGGTGATTTTGATTTTGATACTTTAAAAAATCAATACACAAAGCTTTGCTCTGAGTTGCATTCTTATATGGATGATATTGAAAAAGTGTCGCCAACAAAATTTCAACATCTTTTAGGAAAGATGGAAGTTATTGGCGAACTTTTAATCCAAAGTAAAGTTTAATTACCAAAGACCGTACACCAATAAGGTTGGCCTCTAGAATTACGAGCCATTCCAAAGCCAATTTTGCCAAATGATTTGTTAAGAATGTTGGCTCTGTGACCTCGTGAATTCATCCAATCTTTAGTGGCTTCTGCTTCATCTGTTTGATTCCAAGCAATGTTTTCGCCTGCTGTATTATATTTTCCCATAAGAACATTTATGTCTGAATGTTTTAAATTGTTTTTTTTAGCCATCCATTCAGCGTGTTTTTGAGCATACTCACAAAGGTAATTGTCGAGCGTGAAATTTTGAAGTCCTCTTTGTTCTCGTTGCTCATTATGAAGTTTAAGTAAAATATCATTGTTTGCAGTTGGTAGCAGATTTTGCCCACATCCAAGGATGAATAGAAGAAAAATTAAGACAATATTTTTTATAATTTTTTGCATATGCCTCCTGATGTATATATCAGGAGATTGTGCTAGTCTTTTATATTTTTTGATTCATACTTTTTTTCAAATGCTTTTAGTTCATGATATTTTTGAACAATTTCTTTTGATGGAGCCACAAAACAATATGTGGTATAATCTTCGTCTATTTCAAGAACTGGAATTTGTAATGTATTTTTTATTGATATGGTAGCCTCATAAAGGCCACAAAGCATCAAATGTCTTCCTAGATCTAAAAATGCTTTAAATGAAATGATAACGATCCAGATGCTTACTACTGTTACTTCGATGGCAGTGCCTGTGCTTATAACAGAGATCCATCCTCCTAAAGATAATGCTAATACAACTAACACAGGATGGAACAAAAAACTTTTTGGTTTTTTGTTTTCTTGATTTAAGATGTCTGCATATTGATCGAATGTAATAAAATTAGTGTTCATGTTTTTGTATAAGAGTTGATATATAAAATGTTTTCATCAAAGGCTAAAACCAATGAAACAAAATGGGAGAGATCATAAGGTCTCTCCCATTTTGTTTTTTTTAATCTTCATGCTGACAACACTTGTCAGGAGGAGTGTCCTTGTGTTTTGCACAAGTTCCCTCTTTTTCATGTTTTCCGCCACATCCGCCGTTCCCATCACAATCTTTGGTGTGATTGTGTTGTAGATTTTTTACTACAGGACATTTACTTTCAGCATTTTCTGCTGATTTCATATGTTCATCAAGCATGTGCAGCAAACCAAAAGCCATTCTCTGAGCTTCAGTGCAATCATCATGCTTTTCTGGGTAAGGTGGATCGCTACGAAGTTCGACATGAACTCCTTCATCATTTACCATTTCATCACGAAATAAAATCGTTACAGTAGCCATAATGATTCCTTTTACAAATTACTTGGTTGGTTTGTTAGACTCTTCTTTGGAAGCATTTGGCTTAACAGGAGAAGGTGTAGGAATAGGAATTGCAGACTCTTCTTTCTGATTCTTTTGCGATTTATCAGATTGGAATGCCTTACGGGCAGAGTCTTCACGACGAAGAGGTGAATTTGCAGGACAATTCATGTCTTCAGTAGCTTTGTGATAGCCATCTTCATAAGAGGATTCTCTAACATAATTAACTTGTTCAAGTCCTCTTTCGTATCCAGCATGCCAAATAGCACTGTGAGCATTCTTTTCAGGAGGATAGTTTTGGGCTGCTATAGACATGCCTTCAATTCTTCCTTGTTGGTATCCAAGTTCATTTAACTTTTCATGAGTGTTGTTCATATAACTCATGATCATTTCGTTGAAGGTATCATCAACGATACGATCACGCTCCCTAGAAAGATCTCGCATCGTATTAAGACGGGAGATTTGAGATTGAAGTGCAAGATTGTAGCCAATCGACAAAGTTGCTGCTACAGTTGCCACGAACGCAAAAAGGGTGGTTCCCCGAGTGAAAGTGCTCACAGTTATCGCTCCTCGATATATATGTTCGAGCGACCACCTTAGTCGCCCATCAACACACTTTCTCATACCAAAGAAAAAGAATCAAGTGAGGAAATGAATTATTTTTATTTTTTTAAGGGAATGCGTCTTCGCATTGGAATCATCGATTCGCCATATATGTCAAGATTGTTTTGTGCAAAGCTTTCCCCTGTCAATTCAAGAGCAATTTCTGCTTCTTGATCATTCATTCTTTCAGCATCAGATGTGAAAATATTGCATAATTCACCCATAATAGGCGAATTATCTTTCTCATATTTAATGAGTTGTAAAACAACAGTTCCATTTTTGACTAAAGCTTCAAGAAGATCATTGTGAGTGTATTCGCAAAAATTGTTGGGATATTGCTCATCATTTCGTCGTTTGATGAGCCATCTACTAGATGGGTCTTCATCATCATTGTCAGCTATGTGTGACAAATGTGTCTCAGCTGTGTTTATTGCGTTAGATGGGCTATTTGCAGTCTTGGGAACCGGATCATAACTCAGATGCACGAAGCATTTCATGATTTCCTCCAGCATATTTGCCCATGTCAGAAATTCGTATCTATATTTCTGACAATTAAGACAAATACATTATCTAAAAGTATATAGAGTTCATAATGTAGGAGGATTAGAACTATTTTATTTGATTTTAAACGCTAAACAAAAATATTTCCATTTTAACCTTAAAGGAAAATTGCTTAAATATTATTTTTTATCTAAATTAACATTCTAATGGATCTATTTTTAAATATAGTTGTAAAGGTGCTTCGTTAAAATAAAACTTAAGATAAGGGCACAACCAAGCACATTGCCCTGTCATAAGTCCTTTCAAATTCATTTCTGTAACTTTATAAATCCAACCATCATATTTGGGCTCTAAATATTCAAAAAAAACATCAGAGTTAGGAAAGTAGTTTTGAGAAAATCGCAATAAAAATCCATTTTCAAAATCAGGTATATTTTTTAATTTGCAGCCAATTACCAAAAGTCGATCAGCACCTACAACCATTGGGCTTAATGTAAATTCAGTCATTCCTGCAGGAGCAAGTTGATACATTTGTCCTTTGTGTTCAAACTTCCAGTTGCCATTGTGTTGAATGCATTTAAAAGTGTTTACACCGATTTTATCAAATTCTGTTTTTAAGTTTTCCATATATAAATTTCAACCTTTATGTGCATTTAAGTATTGCGTTTTTTTACTTCTCGAATTTTCTTCTGGTAGGTATCTAAAATTTCTACAGCTTTAGTTTCTTTTGCTGGTTCAAGCATAACTCTTAAAAAGAATTTATGGTCACGATTTTTTTTGCAAATTCGTCCTTTAATCATCATATGTGGCAATGAGAGTTTTTCATTTCCAAATCCAAAAGATGCAACAGCACAGTTTTCAACTACTACGCCTGAATTTTGAGCAAATTCTCCAGCATCAAAAACAAATGGGCTCCATGTTTGTAAGCCATCTTTATTGCCTCCATATATTTCTTGGAAAACTGGTGCAATATATATTTCCCATATTTTCATTCGATGATTATATAAAGCTTTGCAATTAAAATGATTGCAGGAACATTTATATTCCCACTTTTCAGAAATTACTTCGATTAAGTTGTCGATCCAATGAGGAATTTTTTTATTTTTATTATTCATAAATTGCTCTTTAAATTATGAAGCTTTTGCTTGTAATCTCTTGATTGTTTTTATTATATGCGACTGCACGCAACTTTGGCGGGGGCATCCCAATTGTTTTATAGTTATTTTGAATAGTACCTGCTAAGCTGACCACAGCTTCTTTTGAAAGTTGCAATTCTTTCTTTTGATTTTCTGTCTTTATTTTGTCTGTGTCACAATCCAAAAGACAGGCAAAACGCATGCTATCAACAAATAGTAACATCCAATATTGTGGCTTCATGATTGTTGCCTATAGGGTAAAATAAGCCAGTAAATTATTGATTCGTCATAACTAAAAGGAACCATTTCAAGTTCAGGACAAATTAGCCCTGCTGCTCTATATTCTTTTAAAATAGCATCACAAATGTTTTGTGCCTCCTTTTGAGACTTAATTTGCAATTCTCCAGTTTGAGGCGATGTGGTAAAACAATCATTGAGATCGTCAGCAACAACGAATCGTTTGTTTTTACAAAAACGCACAGCCCATTTGTTTTCTTGTTGTTGATTTCCGCATAAATTATTTGCAAACATGAGGTGAGTGGCTAAAGTTTCTTGGGCTATTTTATAAGCCTTCTCAAAATTTATTTGACGAGAAACAACACTTCCGCAGTATTTAACTTGCTCTTTGAGTTCTTCCCATATTTTTTCTGGCACTATTTCAAAATTGCTAGAACGCAATTGATTTTGATATTGGACAAGCAAATGTTGAACTAAGGGTTCAAATTTAGGTTTTATTAGGGTTTGCATGTTTGATTCTACCACATCAATTTTTGTTTGTAATTTAAAATGGAATTTCTTCTTTTTCTTCTTGATTAAATATTTTGCAAGACTTTTGACCATAGGTTGTACAGATATCGTCTACAATCAATTGTCTTTGTCCCAAAGAAAAAGAATGTGCACTAATAATCATTAAAATGATATCTTTCAATACCCATTCGGGACTTTCTCCTGATTTTAAAACAATATTGTCCAACAGATTGATCAATTGATTGATCTGATCTTCTTTCATAAAACTTATTTTAGAATCTTTTATTCTTGGCATTAGGCTACCCCTGATTTTTTTTGGAATATAGCTGGATAAGTTTTAGCTAGTTGTCGGTGATATCGAGCTAAAATACAATATCCAGCTTGAACCTCTTTTTCAGTTTCCAAGCCAGCACTCAAAAGTAAATGAGCTACAACGGCATCTGGCTTATTAAAGCCTACATTGTCTTTTTCACGAGCTCCATCACATACTGCAAGCATTTGTTTGAAAGCATCCCTGACATCTTTTACTTGTTCAGATGTTAGCGTAGGAATATTTTGAGCATAACGAGAAACTTCACGAGCGTGAATCTCATCTACTTTGCTTTTTGCATAAGCTTTGGTTTTCGCTGCATTTTCATCAGCTTTCGTTTTTTCAATTTCCTTTTGGCGTTCAAGAACCCTTGCCATACGGGCTTCAAATTCAGTTTCTGTTTCTGTAATAGGTTCAGAGCCAACTGGAAGGCCTTGTTTTTTCTCTCCATTGATTGTCTTATCGATAGATCGATTGATCGTATCAATCTTTTCAACAAGTAATTTTTGAACATGCAAATCAAGCGGATGATCTGATACCATACGAACAATTTCAACTTTATTTGCAGTTTGTCCGATTCGGCAAATTCGATCTTCAGCTTGCCAATTAGAAGCAGGAGTCCAATCGAGATCGACAAAAAGAGCTTTCCAAGCATGAGTCAGAGTGAGTCCAACGCCACCTGCACGAATGCTGATTCCAACGCCTTTTAGATGACCAGCTTGAAACTCACGCACGATTTCTTGACGACGCTCTGGACTAGTATCACCAGTAATGATTGCCCAACCAGAACGACCAAGTAAAGCATCTAGAGGTGCGAGATGGGCTGAAAAGACAACAAGAGGACAATCCTGTTCTTCAGCATTCTCAACATAAGTTAACATTTCATTGATGCGTGACTTGGCCAAATCAGCACGAAGTTCAGCAAATTGTTCGAAAGGAGGAAGATTGTTGGTATTCACAACAACGCCTTCCCATTGTTGCCACATCTCATCAAGCTTGGCTTTCAGTGCCTTATTATCTGTGCCAACTAAAAGAGAGGTATATGTCTTGCTTGGAAGGTCAGGCAAAACCTCTTCACGACGACGACGAAGCATAACTCGACGCAAAAGCTCAGGCACAATAGGCTGAGGCTTTCCATAATTGGTCACAGATATTCCACGACGACTAACAGTATTGCGAGTTGCGTTAAATAATGTTTGGAAACGCTCATACGAACCAAATGCTTCTTTAGCCAATCCAAGCGTATCAAGAACGCCAAATAAATCTTCGGGACGGTTTGTCAAAGGAGAGCCAGTCAAGCCAGTAACTTTGGCACACAAGGAGGCTATCTCCTTGGTCTTGCGTGTACGAGCAGCTTTACGATTTTTATAATCGTGAGCTTCGTCGATAATTAGATGAACATTCATTGCTTTTGAATTTTTGGATTTTAGATCATTACGATATTCAGCCAAGCGTGACCAATAAGCTTGCATAGGTTCACGAGTTTGGCGTGTGGGAGTGTTAAATTCTTCAGAAAGAATTTCATTGTTGATGATGACAACTTCACCTTTGTCTGGCCAACGAAAACTTTCACGACCATTAAGTACTACTGGGGTAAGATCTGGACGCCATTTTTTGACTTCATCCACCCAGTTGTATTTAAGTCCAGCACGGCAAATAACCATTGCTGCACCATCATGGGGAATACCCATAAGTGATTGCACAGATTTGCCAAGACCCATTTCATCGCCCAGAAGTGCTTTCTTTTTATGAGCAAGGAAATTAACCCCAGTCACCTGAAAAGGATAAAGCCCTAAACTTGCAGCTTTTTCAGCTTGGCTTGTCATAGCAACAGTTCGAAGATTTGGTGCAACTTCAAGTCCGATTCGGTCTGCAATTTCAAGTATACGGGCACGATCAGCCATCTCAAGGCTTACGCTCCACCATTTATTTTCTTTATCCCATCGAGCCTTTGGGAGGCTTTTAATGAGAGGAATGTTGTTTGGTTCATAGCCCATGATGATTTTGCCATCGCTAGTTAAAACACGATGTTGTTGAGCAGCAGAGTCAGTGATTTTATGGGGAACACATTCGGAGCAGAAAACCGACCACTTGCCTTCAATTTTTTCGGCAAAGCCAGCTTCTACGGCTAGTTCAGTTTTGCAGGTTTTGCATTTGCCAGAATAACGATTACGCATCTTTGAGTCTCCTTGTTAGTTGTGTATTCCTTAACACATGCTCATCGACTGCTTGTCGTTTTTGGTCTAAGTTTTTTTTAATTTAATCAAAAATTATAAAGGGGCGTCGGTAAAATCCCGATGCCCCTTATTAAGAATCATTACCAATTCAAACCGCCACTTGATTAGATTTAATGATTTGGATTAGATCATCAACACTTTCTATTTTTCCTGTTTTCTCTATTTTTATGTTAAATTTATCTTCAACTTGATAGATTAAATCAATAGCATCAAGAGAATCTAATGATTGAAATATGTTTTTAAATGTTTCGGGATTTTTATCTTCAGTTTGGAAAAAATCCTTTAAAAAATCTAATACCTGTTCCTTCATAATTCTTTCTCCTGAAAGATACCACAAATTATCCAAGCCGTTCTTGGATTTTCTTTTTATTGTTCATTAAGCCATGATCCATCATTCAGATATGGCGTCATGCAAATCTTTTCCATAATATTTAAAAAGTCAGATATTTCATCTAATTTTTCATTTTTAAATTTAGCAAGCATAAGATAGTGCTCTGTTTTTTCTTTAAAAATTGGAGTACCAAAATGTTGATTTATACAATCGATCAATTTATCTTTATAAGAAGCATCTATTGATTTATCTTTTACAAGTTCATTTATAAATTCACATGCCTTTTGTTTAGCGTCAGTCCACTCAATGTGTTTATTAGATAAATTGTCAATAATATTGAATTTCTTTTGCATAAGTAACGCCATAATTGCTCGGCTTATTAAAAAGCTGATTTGTTCTTGACTCAAGTCTTTTTTGATATTTGGAAAGTTTGCTATAATATTTTCAACCTCACCGCCATAAGTTGGATCATCAATAATGGGTTTCATATTCCATATGTGCCGTAGAAAATCAGGAATGTCACCTTTTAATTTTTCTTCATTTGAATCTTCATGAAAAGTTATTCCTTCATCAATCCATCGAATTTTATTTTTTTCGACGATATAAGGAGAAATGACGGAAGAAGTTTTGCCGTTTTTGTCAATTCGAAATGTCAATAAACATTCTAGCTTATCTGATTTTGTGCTTGCTTGATCTAAGTTTTCACTATCTTTGAGTGTGGAAACTTTTGCATCATAGCTTAGCACAAGACTTTCGGATTCAAACCCTATACGACACATCACGCAAGCCTGCATCATTTGATCTCGGTCTAAAGATGGAGCGATGGCGATAGCCATGGGTCCATCTTTGCCCTCCACAGTTATGTGTGGATGCATTTCTTTTTTACTTTCAAAAAATCTATTTTTCAATTCTTTGGCAACTATAACAGCATTTTTCATTTCATCGTTCATTTGTTTCTCCTTTAAGAATCACACTATACCCTTTTTTTTCAATGATGTAAATCAATTCTGAGCCAACTCGCTTAATAGTTTGTTCACAGCTAATTCTTTTGCTTTTGCTTCAACTTCAACAGTCATTTTTTTATTTTTCCAGCAACTAGGAAAATCTTTAAAATTTATGTAATCGTGATGATTGGCTTCTTTTTCCCATCCATAACCATTGATAGGGCTACTTATGTGAAAAAGAGGTTCTCTGTTCCAAGTTTTAATTGCTAGTTCTGTTGCTTCTTCAATAAGAATATCGTCGGATAAAACACGATGATGATGAACATCATATACTAAAGGTATTCCTAAGGTATCGCAAATAGGCAACAAATCGCTAGGAGTATAAACTGTGTCATCGTTTTCTACTGTTAGTTTTTTTCTGGCCTCAATGCTTAGTTTATAAAAATTGTTTCCAAAATCGTTTAAAGCTTTTTTCTTATCTCCGTAAGCACCACCGCCGTGAATGTTGATTACATCTGCATTCACCCAAGCAGCAACTTCGGTCTGGTATTCTATTTCGGCAATACTATTCTGCACTACAGTTGGATTAGGGCTGTTTAAAACGACAAACTGGTCTGGGTGAAAACAAGTTCTAATATCATTTTCAATAGCGTATTTTCCACATGCTTGGTATGTTGATATTATGTTTTGCCAATCATTTAAATCCTTTATTTGATAACCAACATCTTTGTGTGTTTTGCAAGGTAAAATACCACTATTGATACGGAAAGATCCAATGCTGTTATTTTTGCAAAACTTTAAAGCTTCCATAAGAGAATTTGCATTTTCTTGACAAAGACTTGAAAGCTTTTTTATAGCTTCACTTCTATCCATCTTTGAAATATGAGTAACAGTAGTGGTTTTGAATTTAATTGCTTGTTCTTTAAACATACAGCACAAGCCTAGCCTAATTTTATCCATGATTGCTCCGCATATATAAAGTAATGATTAGGAATACCATCATCCTTATTTTAGGACTCTTGATATTGTTGATTCTTGGTGGTGTAGCCATTTACGATTATTGGTTATTCATCAATAATCATCCAACCATTTCAATTGTAATTCGTCAATTTTCTGACAGTCATTCCCACAAACCTCACATATTTGTTTTCATAGGCGTGGTTGTAGGAGTGACTATCGGATTGATTGTTGGCTTTATTCTTGGTCATTTATTTTGGCAATAGTTGCCGCAACTTTTTTACGAGCGACCTTAAGAATTTGAGTGATACGCATGCGTCCATAGGGCTTTCCTGTTCTAGGAGCAATATGCTTTTGCCCCACAGCAGTCTGCCATCCACGATAAGGATTCATTGCTGTTTCAATAAGTTCTCTTTCAAGCGAGTTGAGGTTGCTACGATCAAGAATTTGTTGTGTCGTAAGTTTTTCAACTAGAACATCATTTTCAATGTTTTCGTTGATGTTAATCCTATAAGCAGTATAGTCATGGCAAGCTTCCGCTTCACCTTCAGACGATGATTGCATGAAAGAACTAGCTGGAGTTGCCCTTTTAAGGACTTGAGTTAAATGTAACTTATCTTCGTCACTAAGATCAATACTTTTTGCAATATCGTCAAATGAAGCACCACTAACTGATTCTTGCTTTGCTTTATTGAATTTACTCAACAAGCTTATGCTGGCATTGCTGAGATGGCTAAGAAAAGAACCTTGTTGATTAGTCACATTGCTAAGGCGATTCTTTAAAGACCAAAAAATATAGGTGCAAATATCTGCTCTTCCGTCATCATTGTAACGATAAATGCTTTCAACAATTTGAATGTAAGCTTCCTGCAAAAAATCTTCAAAGGTTAATCCAGTGGTGGTGTTGTCTTTAGTCCACATCCGAGCGTGACGCTTGGCTAAGGCTGAAAAACCTTCCAACATAGCCTCTTCGACAGATCGCCCACCCAGTTCAGAGTGATTTTTACGAACTGCTTGGATGACAGGCAGATCGGCACAGAATTCGGCTTGTTGTTCTGGGTTTAGTTGTAAAAGAATAGTTTCAGGACTTTGCATAGCTGCATTACGAAGTGCCCTAAATTTTACCGAAGGTAGTGATTTTGACCATTTTAAAAGGGCTTGGTTTGCCTTAGACAATACGCTGATAGCAAAAGTCTTTTCGGTTTCTGAAAGCTTACGATATGGTATTTCTGCAAAGTCCATCGATCTTACTCCTTAATGATTTTAGGTCGTTTCCCTAAAGACCCATCGATAGCATCCCGCATTCAGTCTGATTTTTTTGAAAAATTTTTCAAAAATCATTCCGTTGCACTTGTGGTCACAACTGCCAATAGTTGTTTAAACTTTCCACAAGTTGGATTGACCATACATCGTTTTATTCGATAGAACACTCGAAAAATTTAAAACATTTTTATTGAATTGACTTTACAATCAACCTAAGTTCAATCCAACAAAAGATTTAAAATTTTTTATAAATGAATGAATTTTACTAAAGCTTATGAAAATGAGCTTTGAATCTTGTTGATTTTTTTAAAGTTGGATTATTGAATGGAAAGCGTGTAATCATTAAAAGTCTGTGACAACTGCCATTCGGGAAATTTTCCCTCATATTCTTTAAGAGGCAAGCGTTTCATGATTTCTTGCCTGCGAAAAAAAGGTTCAATTGCACAAGTTATTACATTTTCTGAATTTAAGCGTAGCCCTGCATCTTGAAACCATTTTTTTTGGGTAACAACAGGAAAATAACATTTATAAATTGGTTCTAATTTGATTCCCATGATTTCAAATTCTTCGGGCGTGAAAATTAAATGAACCCAAGCTTTATTTAGTTTTTGATAAAGATGTCCGCTATGGCGTCCCATCCAAGTGTGACATCGGACAAATATTTTTGCTTTTTCTGAACATAAACTTTTAACTTGTTTTAAAGCGTAAAGCGGATCTGCAGTATGATCAAGAACATCATATAAAATGATAAAATCATATGGACCATTAGCTTGAATTTTAGAAAAATCAGTAGTTAACAGATAAGGGCTAGGATTATCCCATACAAGCCGACCAGATTGTTTTATATCATAGCCAACAGAAAGAATTGATGTTTTAGCGGCTTCTGCACTAACATGACCTTCACCACAACCAAAATCTAATACTTTTTTATTTTTTATATCATAATTGATATAATCGATTATATTTTGAGCTCTTTCAATTTTATCTTCTTCTGTTTCAGAGCAAATTAACAAAGGAGATACTGCCTCAGGCCATTCAGAACTTTGAAGTAAATCAATCAAGACTTGTGTTTCGGGGCTGAATTTGCTTTTATCAATTTCCATATCAATTTTCTCTTGTGGATAAAGTGATGGTTGGGTCTTTTGTTGATTTTCGCTTAACGCTGAAGCAATGCTGTTATATTTAATTCTAGGCGGAGTAGTTTTTCTAAGACCTTGTGTGCAAGCACATGCCATAAACTAATCCACCAATTCAAGAACTTTTGGTTCTTTGCCGATATAAATTTCATAAACTCTAATTGCTTTGCTTCCATACAAAGTAAACTCATCTCCATGTTTTAATGGTCTGTCTACACATTGAATATAAACTGTGCAATCTTCTAAATTCTTTATTATGTGATCAATAGAATCTGGTAATGGTTGACTATAGATGGTTGGATAGTCAATTAGATTTACTCTAAAAGTATATTTTGGTAAAGGATAGTTTTCGGAAGACTCTGAGAGTTCTAAAAATGTAAATCTTGAAATATCACTATCATCTTGATCAGCATCAAAACCAACTCTATAAGGGCCAGCAGGCAGGCGTTCATTGAGGGTTAATGTGGTTATCAAAGTGTCATTAACACTTGCTCCATCATAAATATCAACTGTTACAATGCTATTTTTGGGGATATATTTTATTTTAAAAGTATAAGTGTTGCCTATTGTTAATCCAATTGGGCCTTCACCACCAGACGATTGACCATCAAGTTCTGGAGTTCCGCAATTAACATTCATTGAAATACGAGTTGGATGAGGTCCCCACGACCACTCAGGTTCGTAAGCTGTATTGTAGATGCAAACTCCATGATCTGCACAGTTTCCATGTACTATGCTATAAATGATTGTAGTTTCTGCCTCTGACTTATAATCAAAATTAGTGCGAATTGGATATGCCACCCCGTCTGCATTTCCATAAAAAAACATTCCATCCACTCCAAAACCAAAATTTACACCTTCTGTTGGTTTGTCTGCAGTGGGATAGTAACTTAGCCAAGTGGGTTTTGATGTAAGATAGCTTCGCATAATTTTCCTCTCATTCCAAATCTTAATTTATCTATGATTTTGTATTAAATATCCGTTCGAAGGTTTGGATGTAATTTTTAAACACACCTTTTGTTAAATTTTCAAATTTAAAGCGATATAAATATTCCAATCAAGTACTTGAGGTTAAAATCCATCGAGATTGATTAGTGGAACTACCTATTGTTAAACCGCCAACATAAATAAATGTTGCTGATGCGTTTACGCCAATTGTTTTGTTTGCTACGCCTAAAACAAAACGATTACTTGCTGTTGAAGCACTATCTTCTTGTGTAAATGTTTGATTTTTTGTAGTGTTATTTATTACAACAATATATCTGCCGATTACTCCATTTGCCAAACCAGAAACTGAACTTGCTGTTGTGCCTGTCAAACAGAAAAAAGCACCTGCTGAAATATTATAGTTGTCAATATTTGAAGCAGATGGAATATCAGTACCCTGAGTAAAAGTAACTGTAGCTCCAACCCCTCCCTGAGAACCTTGATTTCCCTGAAAACCTTGATTTCCCTGAAAACCTTGAGAACCCTGATTGCCTTGTGCTCCAGTTGAACCCTGTGCCCCTTGTGCTCCAGTTGAACCCTGATTGCCTTGTGCTCCAGTTGAACCCTGTGCCCCTTGTGCCCCCTGAGCAACAGCAGAACCAGAAATTCCTTGAAACCCTTGATTCCCTTGATTCCCTTGAGCACCAGTTGAGCCTTGATTGCCTTGAGCACCAGTTAAGCCCTGATTGCCTTGGAAACCTTGAGAGCCTTGATTCCCTTGAGCACCAGTTGAGCCTTGATTGCCTTGAGCACCAGTTAAGCCCTGATTGCCTTGGAAACCTTGAGAGCCTTGGTTACCTTGAGCACCAGTTAAGCCCTGATTGCCTTGGAAACCTTGAGAGCCTTGGTTACCTTGAGCACCAGTTGAGCCTTGGTTGCCTTGAGAGCCTTGATTGCCTTGAGCACCAGTTGAGCCTTGGTTGCCTTGAGAACCTTGGTTGCCTTGAGCACCAGTTGAGCCTTGGTTGCCTTGAGAGCCTTGGTTGCCTTGAGCACCAGTTAAGCCTTGGTTACCTTGAGCACCAGTTGAGCC
>Ga0214919_10000255_pt1 | contig 90038 bp, 130 predicted proteins | sample LL1503_MetaG_FD_177994 | JGI IMG/M metagenome (GOLD analysis project Ga0214919, IMG submission 177994) | Freshwater microbial communities from Lake Lanier, Atlanta, Georgia, United States - LL-1503 | ecosystem: Environmental > Aquatic > Freshwater > Lake | place: USA: Georgia | collected...
CGAACGAGGCGTAGCAAACGATGCACCACTTTGACGAGGATCAAAGTTGAACAAATCATTCTTGTTGCAAGTAACATATGCAACAACGTCAGGATTGATAGCATGGTTCAATGCCCAATCATTCCACGAGTCAAAGTCAACACGCAAGTTCAAGTGAACAAAACGGTTGGCAAGTGGCGATGGCATACGATACACGACACCACGGTCAGTGTCACGGTTACCAGCGGCAACGATAACAACATTGTCAGGAAGTTCATATGTGCCAACACGACGATTAAGAACAAGCTGATAAGCGGCAGCTTGCGTTGCTGGTGCGGCACTGTTCATTTCATCAAGGAACAACACGACAACAGGATACTTGGCAGCTTCTTCTGCTGTAGGCAAATCAGGCGGAGCATTCCACATGGCATTGCCAACGGTTGGGTTGTAGTAAAGAACACCTTTAAGATCGGAAGGGTCCATGAGTGCAAGACGCAAGTCATACAGCTTGCCGCCCATGCTTTCACAGATATCGGCAACCAGTTCGGACTTGCCAATGCCAGGAGCACCCCACAAGAAGATAGGACGTTTACGTTTCATACATACCATAATTTCACGCTTTGCAGAAGCGAGAGTAACGGTGCGCACTTCGGAAAGTGCTTCATTTGGTTTAGCCATTGTAATTCTCCATCAGTTGACTATAACTCAATATACCATATTATTTGTAGTTGTCAAGCAGAAATTTTTTGCAAATCTGCAAGCGCACCTTGCAACCAACGTGATTTTTGTATAAGTGCCTTACCAGACAATTCACCGTCACAGCAAAGGTTTTCGGGCGAAAGTTCAGCTTCAAGACTATCTTGCAATTCTGCAATATCACGGCTTGTCAAATTATTGACATCCATTTGACGCTTGTTGAAAATAGCGTTCCAAACGTTCTGCTTATTGATATAGGCTTCAAGATTACGCATCAATTTTCTCCATCAATTGACTATAACTTATATTACCACAGGATTAGGGGTTGTCAAGCACTTTTTTCAAGACGAACATAATGTAAACGGGTTACATTTTTGTCATCATGTTTATAGATACGTGCGGTCAAGCTGATTTTCTCGTTATTTTCCAAGCGGTTAGCATGTGGAAAACTTACAAGATTTCCGTCAATTTCAGCCGTATGATACCATTTACCGTAATTATGGCTATAAACGGCACTTACAATTGTTACGGTTGCCTTTAAACCATCACCAATTTGTCCAATGTGACGGCTATTTTCACCAATTTGTGCAATCTTTTCAACGGCTTGCTCACGCTTTACAGCGTTATTATAGGAACTAGGAACGCTTGCAATAACTGCCAAATTACGGTAATCGTCCGTTTTAAATTCTTTTTGTTCTGTTAAAAGAACGCAAGTTTTCCAGTATTCGTGTAATGTGCCAGCAATAAGTTCAATCATCTTGCTGTCAAGATATTCTACAATTTGTTCAGCAAGTTCAATATCTTGTGGCAAAATGTTAAAGTTTTCCATTTCTGGATTAAGAAATTCACGCATAAGTGCGGCATTACTCAACTCACCTTGTGTGGCGTCATGCCGTTTGATGTAACGACCGTTCATCCGTTGTGCCGCACAAGCGGCAGACATAGCATTTTTTAAGCTAATAATGGTCATTTTGCACCTTTATGCTTTGGTTTACGGGTATAGCTGCCCTTTCCCTTACGGGGGGTGACAATTTTTTGACGGTATTTGGGGTCAGCCAATGACTTGGCAATAAGGCTACGCATTGCTAGTTCTCCATCCATTTGCCTATAATAGCACGTATTTACTGGCTGTCAAGATAAAATTTGAATAGCCTGTTTCAAATTATTATCACAAAGGGATAAAATACTGGATAATTCACCGTCCATTAGGAATAATTCCCCTTTACTCATTCTATAAAACCAAGGGTGCGAATGATAACGATCCATTAAAACCAGTTCATTTCCATGGATTGGAAACTTTCTTACATCCAATTTATGTTCATAAAACTTGTAGCCAGCACCAAATAGTAAGTCAAAAGCAGTTCCATTTAATCTAAAACCAAAGTTTTTATTAGTATTATACCAATATAATATAATTGTATTTTTTTGATTTATGTTAGGAAATCTTACGTCTTGACCGTTTGCCAGTGTCCATAATTCATGAGTCCAGTCAATTTTAGACTTTACACTCATTTTGTAGGATACACTGTTGTCCCACTATTCATAAGAACAACACTAAAACGGTTGGTCTTAAATTGTGCATTAAGTTTCTTGCAAAGATTAATGGCATGACCAGGATTACTAAAACTTGACTTTTTATATTTTGGTCCACTATATTGTGCCAACATACTTGTAGTTTTGAGATTTACAGGTTTATTATCAAGAAAGATAGCCCAAATGCCTTCACTAGCCAGTACTTGCTCTGACTTATAAGTTTGTTTGTTAGTAATTTCTAATAGTACTTGAGGCTTTGGTCTACTCATAATTGATAATATCTATAGTTTATTTATCGGATCGAATCGATCCTAAAAATCTTTCCCTACCATTTCTACATTTATAACATCTGCATTTTCAAGTTTTACTTCTAATTCAGCAATATGATTTTCTAATTGCAGAACATATCCAAGCAAATCTACGAGTTCACCTTGCACTTTTCGTATTTCATCATTGTCAATAATCTGTTTACCTGCTGCATTTGTAGCACGATTATTAAACTCACGAATATAGTGCGTATTAGGCGGTCTCACTATTACAAATCCTTAAGCGTTCTTGTTGTTCCAACTTGGTCTTAAATGGACCTTCATACTCATAACGTTGTAATGTAATGAGTTTTGGTGTAAACTCTGGAACAAAAGTTTTATTATATTTTACAATATAATATCCAGCGCAATAATAACTACTGCTCTTATCATTCTTGGTATAAATTGGAACCTTTAGTTTTACATTCCATAGGATATTATGTGGTGTATGATTAGTAGGATAATCATAAACTGTATTTTCTACAACAGGTTTTGTTTCACGACTGCGACGAACAAACTTAATATCTTTGTTTGCAATCATTTCTTGCATGTTCGGAAACACTTCTACACTGTCTTCCATAGTGCAACGAACACCACTTGTGGTTTGCGCAATGTTTCCAATGCGCTCACCACGATCATTTTCAATAATCCAAAAGCGGTTTTCTACAATACTCTTTGCTTTAAGACTCATTTTTAACACTTCCTTTTACCATATCAAGCAATGAATAATATTCACCACGTAATTCAATTACACTTAACCAACCAACGATAGCTGCAATATCAATTACAGTTCGAGTATTATCAGTGTCCCAATAGTGGACTGTATCATAAACACAAAGTGTTACAAATGCCCACGGAAGAATATTATCAATAATTTTAATTACTTTACGCATAGGATTGCTCCATTAAAGGTTTAGCCAAAATATCGGCAATGGGTTGCACATTTTCACTTAACTTGACAAGTTCCCACTTACTACAAAACTTAATAAGATGGGTGCCAATTTGTCGATTGCTCTTGGGCTGAACACGCATAAGTTCAGTATCAATAGCATCACGTATATCTTGTGGTTGTGCAGTTAAATCCACTAGAACACGATTTTCCTCATAACGGTCAAGCACACGATGTTCTACGCCTTCATGATCAGTCCAACGTTGCAACATCATATTATTCCATGCCCAACCACGTTTATCACGGTCAGCAAATGCTTCTACAAGACCAACTTTTTTAGCACTGCCTTTAGTGCGAACACCAGGATAAGCAGTCATAATGTTGTCAGTAGGATCACCACGCATACACTTTTCAAACAATACAAACTTTGGATCACCAACAGTCTTGTGTTCTTTTGTTTTATTATCAACAACTGGTTTACCATTATCATCAAAATAGCCATCAGTTGTAATATAATGATTGATTAACCCATTGTAAATGCTGACATTTTTGTCAAGCAATTGGTGAAAGTCACTGTCATTACTTAAAATGATATGATCATCTTGTGGATGCAATGAAATCCAACGTGCAATAATATCATCTGCTTCAGCACGTTCAACTCTAATAACACTGCAATTTGTTTTTTCATTTACCCATGCGGTAAACTCACCATAGGCTTTCCAAAACTCTGCATCTTCTTCTGCTTCATGTGCGGTCATTTTGCTTTTAATAACTGCACGGTTTGCTTTGTATGTAAGTTTATGATCCTTGCGCCAGCTACGAGCCTCAAGTGCAAAAATAACATGGTCAGGCTTGTGCAAACGATTTACCTTTTGTATCACATTAAACATAATGTGCAAGGCAAGCCCAATCTTTTGCCACGTATCAGTTCCACGATTGGTGGAATGACGTGCACGTGCAAACAGGTTAGCTGTATCTACAAGAAGATATTTCATAATAACCTTAATATAATGTATGGACTTTAATTTGTCAAGGGTTATTTTATTTCAGTGCGACCATCACCAAGATTAGTTCTGGTAACATAGCGACTATTCTCTAAATTAGGGGGATTTTGTTCATTGGTGCGTATAATATTACGTGCCACATCATTAAGCCAAGCATCTACAAGGTCTTCTGGATTTATACCACGATAACCATTAGCACGTAGCATTTCAATAAACTCTGCATTCCAATCTAATTCCATGCTACCCATGCTTGGATTTTTTGGATCAAAGTCAAATCCAATAACATTTACACGTGGTTCTGCTTTTACTGGTTTTTCTTTTTTTGCACGTGGTTTTTTAGGTTTTGGTTCACTGTTAGTTTTAGCAACGGCTGGTGGTGCGCTTTCTGTCTGCACAGCAGAGGCGTCAGTGGTTTTGTTATTTGTATTAGTTAAAGTTTCTAGTATTTTATTAAAGATTTTCATTGACACACTGTTTGAAATACTGGACGACCATAGATATCACGACCAGCAAAGTAACGGTTGCATACTGGTTGATAATATGGATCGTAATATGGTTGAGGTTGATAATATTGAGGTTGGTTCATGCTGTTAAGCATACCACCAATGATAAGACCACCAACAAGTCCACCAAATAGAGCAGCGCCAGCATCCCCACCACCGCCACCACGATAGTATCCACCACCATGATGGTGATGACCGTTCCAATCAGCATAAGATACTGATGGCATTAAAGTAGCAGTTACTAATATAGCAGCAATAATCTTACGCATGGTTTTCTCCATATAACCCTTTATACTACGGTATTTAATATCTGTCAAGCACTAATTTAGATAAGGGCGATTTTTTGCCTCATATTCTTTTATGAATTTAGCGGCACTTGGATGTAGGACTATTTTCTCATTTTCCAAATCTTCTGGCATTTCAGCACCAAGATATTCGTATATTTCACGTGCTTCTACGTATTTTTTACCGTTTTTAGTTTGTTCTTGAATATATTTTAACATAAAATATTCAATTTCTTCTTGGTCAAGTTCAAGTTCTTCTTGGCTATTCATTTGTCACCTGCAATAGTGTTAAGTAGGTTTTCCATGCTTCTTCAAGGGATGGATGCTGTTTTTGAAGTTCTTTTTGTTTAGCGTAAGAAATGTTAAAAAACGCACTGTCATTACTTTCTAACCATGCATTCTCAACCCATTTTTTTATATTATTCCTACGAGCATCATGAAAATCTTGCCATCCTGCACTATCACGTGGAATAGCCCGTCCAGTATCATACTCAAAATCGTATTCGTATTGAGTGCTGCTCACCTGTTACTTATCACATATTGCGTAACGATTTCAGTTAGTTCAGCACCAAGAGTGTCCAACCCATCTGGAATTATATAAATCTGGCTATTATTACGATCCTTAAAACGGTCATATTTGTTAAACTCTACAATGTAACCACCATTATCCGCAAACCATAATTTGAAATCAACATAATCTTTTGATGGATATGAGTTTCTTGCCTGTAATGGTCCAATTGCACCATGTGTATCAAGAGTCTGTACACCAACTGTGATTTGATTATGATTATCCCAAGCCCATTTTACTTTTTTGGCAAACCAACGGTCAAACCATTTCATTGGAACTGCCTTTCAATGTCATCTTCATCACATGCCTCGCCATATTGTGTTTCAATAATAACAAGTGGTTCCTTACCAATGTTTACAACTTGATGCCAATTGCCAACTGGAATTGAAACAGTTTCGCCTGCCTGTAAAATTGTAGTGTGATCATTGTCTTTGGCACCACTATAATTTTTTACAACTCTGGCAACACCACTTTGAATTACCCAAAATTCACTGCGCTTGCTATGTTTTTGATAACTCAAGCAATGGCTTGGCTTTACTACAAGTTCTTTTACTTTAACATTGCCAGCGTCATGCAACACTGTAAAATGTCCCCAAATACGTTCTTCATAATCTTTGCTCATATTTCTAATCCATCTTTCGGTAAAACTGGTAATTTCATAGCGGCATAAGTTGCCGCCTCTTTATTTTTAAATTCTATATGGACTTTGCCTAAACCGCAAGTTAAAAATGTAAAATCCACATTATATCTATAACCTGCTTCACCCATTGCATTACAGATAATACAAGCGGCTTCTACATCCTGATAGTTTGCATTAAGTGCGCCACCCTCTATATAATCACCAGGATCAATCATATATCCGTTTGAAATCGGTCTTTGTGTAAGTGATTTACTTGGAAATTCAAGTACTAAAGGTTTTCTTGGCATTTATATTTCAACGCATAAAAACTACAGTTTGAAGATTCTGCAAACCTAACTTTAATACAATTGCTATTGTCTATTTGTAAAAAAAGATAATCTTGCCCATTTACAAGATTATCTTCATTAAACCAATTTTTTAAAGTATACATTGCTGTTTGACGACCTACCCAATTTCTTGGTGTTTCGAATGCAATTTCATTTTCTTGTGTTATATATGGCACTGGCAATATCCATTAATTACTGGACGCTTCCGTAATTTTTTTCATTAAACAACTTATCATCAATATCCCAGTTATTTGGGATTTTATCGCCACGCCTTACACGCTCAAACTGCGAGTAAGCATGCTTATCCTTTCTATAAAGGTCTGCCTCATTGAAGGGAAAACCATACTCTACACAAAATGCCTTAAAATTTTCAAGGTCATTGAACACACGATTTACATTCTGGTTCTTAATCATTTGCTATCTTTCTGTTAGCGTTATATGGACTTGCCAGTGCCATAATTGTCAATATACCCTAAACTTATAGTTTGTCAACTGTTTTTTTATCTTTATTTTTTAATAACTTATTGTAGTGGTCAATAGCCGCCTGTATTTTAGGAATATCTTCCTTTTGCACAATTATATCATTCCAAATCAATTCTGCCCCAAAAATATATTTTATCGCAGCCCACACTCTCTTGTGAAATGATTTGTAATTAGTAGACTGTAATTCAATAAAGAAATCTGGTTTATAAGGCATACTATCACCCCAATCATACACTTGAATAATAACAGTATGTTCAGGAGATTGGCATTCACATGAAAGAAATACTTTCAAGTCATTATCATGCTTTACTGATATATCTTCAATTTTGCTCATTTTTCTAATCCAAAATGTCCTTTTAATGTATTATTAGCAGCGGAAATACCACTTTTAAAGCCTCTGGCATATTCATCGCCACTTCCTTTAAAGGTATCATAACGGTTATTCAACACAGAAATACATTCCTTAATGAGAAAATTAGCAAACTTCATATGGTTTGAATGACTTGTCTCTGGATCAGACCATACTTTTCTTGCTATTTCTAAAATACGTTCTTCATTCATTATTTTGTCTTTGCTGGTAAGAGATATTCATACTTGATAAGACCGCTGTCAACTGTAATCTTGGCTACACCATCATCACTGAATTGCATTGTCTTATCACCTTGTAGGTTAAGAATAGACATTACCAAAGTAACTGGCCATGCCCAACCTTTTGTAAGAGTTCCTGTCACACCGCTTTGGAATACAAAGTTACCAGCATGAGTTGAAGCATCACCAAAATAAAACTTCAAGTCATTGCCTTCGGTCTTTGCAATAAAAGCAGGTTCTTCATTATTGGCTTGTGCTTGGAACTTAAGACGTTGAATAGCTGCAACTGTTGGTTCAATTGTAATACCAAAGTTTGCGCCACGGAATGTTACAGTCTTCAACTTTTCATTAATAACTTCTGTTGTCATAAAACGATAGTCATTCTTGAAATCACCATTGGCATTTTCAAAGTGAATACCAACTGGTGTTGATGCACCATTGCGAGTTTCACGCTTTAATTCAATAGTAGCATCTTTTGCATATTCTGGAATATTAAGAATAGTATTCAACTTTTGTAGATTTGGCATACCAAATATACCAGCAAAATCTGCATTTACTTCATTAAACATTGCATTAAGAATTAGTGTGCGATCTTCGCTAACGCTTTGAATCTTTGTTTCTTTATCATCGCCTGTAACTTTGATAACATCAATTTTACCAGTTCCAAGTGTATGATGTACAATATCTGTAAGAAAGTCTTTCATAGATTTTTTCCTTTATATCTTAGAATAACAAATTATAAATTATAAGTCAATTATTTCTGCAATACCACCACCAATTTTATATCTAGGTCGCAGTTCACCATTTTTCTGTGCAATTATAAAACTACTTTTAAGTTGTCTTATTTCATAACCGACAACGGTGTAACCTAATAAAGTAAGCTCGTTTATTAAAGTTTTATAATCTACAACTGTAAAGCTATTATTAACTGTTAAATTCTGTGCCCATATTTGATCGGACGGCATAAAATTAAAAATAAATTTACCACCTTCGTATAATAACTTGTAAACCTGTTTGGATATTTGTAAAATGTATTCTTCGTCCGCCATGAAAAATTCATTAAAACAGTAAATCATACCAAAACTGTTTACAGGTAAATTTTCAGATACATCGTTTTTTACTTCATATTTTCTTAATCTGCGTGACGCATAAAATTCACTATTAAGTTTTTTTGACGCTTCATCACATATTTCAATATATCGATCAGCAATATAAAGTGGTTCGGCAGAAACTGCATATGGTAAAAATTGTCCACTGCCAGGAAATAGTTCTAATACTGGCATATTATTTGAAATTTGACTTTGAAGGAGTCCTGTAAGTAATGCTAAATCAAATTCATTAAATTTATTTAATTCAATAAAGTTTTTTCTTAATTGTAAATCTTGTAATTTAAGTTTGTTTGCAAATGTTTGAGAACGAGTTTTTAAAAAAAGCAAATCGTTCTCTATATTTTTTTGCATTTTTATTATTAGAGAATCAAGTAATTCAACAGTTTCTTTATAAAAATTTAAATTTTTAGAAAAACTATCTCTGGCATCTTTAATATTTTGAAAATGATTTTGTCTTTCAAAAATGTCCATTAGTCAAACTCAAATAAATTGGTAAAAGTGTTGCTGATATTTGTTCTATTAGTTATGTCCCAATCTAATACTCCAAGCAAGTTTTCTACTTTTTGACTAACTATTGTATCTTCCATTTCATCACTGTCAAATGGTAACTCTTTAAACCACTGTGGAATACGTGTTTCATCAGTAGGATAACCAATACTGGTTAGTTTTAGGGGATTATCTTTTAATTTACATACAATAGTTTTCATACCGTCAACTATTTCAATACTGCGAGTATCACCATGCATACGGCGAAGGTTATTCCAATTAAGAGCGGCACGAACGTGACCTGGCATATTAGCACGACCTTCACGGCGTTCTGCCTCACCATAGAATGTTAACTTATTAACACGCTTTGGTGTTCCTTTTTCCCATGAAGGTAAATTCTTAAACTTATACTTGAACTCACGAATTTCTTCGACAAGCGTTTCTTGGTCAACACCATCTAGTGTTTTCTTAAGAATGTCAGAAAGGAAATCCTGAACAAGTTTTGGTGTATCACTGCGTTTCAAGTCCAAACCCATGGCTTTAAGTTTACCAGTTTTACCTTCAACATCAAGACGTTTATTTTCAAGATCGTAAATCAACACAGCATAACGTTTCTTGGTAATAAACAATCCTTTACTTGCAACCAATTCACGACCACCCTTAATGATTTCACCAAGTTCTGGTGTAGTGTGAAATGCTTCATACATAAACTTTGGAAAAGTTAGATTGACTTGTTCACCGATACTATCATAAAGTTGAACACATATCTCTTTGTTCCACTCCATGCGACCGTTTTCAACATCATTTTTTATAACTGGCCATGCACTAAAATAAACAGAGTCAGTATCACCATAGATAATTGATTTACCAACATGGTCATGCTCACCAGTAATAAGTTGATTAACCGTAGCATCCATATGCTTTGCAATTGTGCGACCACAGAGAGTGGTTGACTGCCCAATACGTTGGTCAAAGAAACGGCAACCTGCGTTAAGAATAGCACCGTATAGAGAGTTCAAGTTAATCTTTTTAACTAACTGACGTTTATCCCAAAACGCTATTTCTTTTGGGTCTTTGGCTTCTTTCTTCTTTGCTTGTAGTTCTTTACGTTCACTATACCAACGTTCAAGCAAACTTGGCACAACACCTTGACGTTCAAGATTAAAGATGGTTCCATTAGCACTTAGTGCCCATGGAGCATAGTTGTCAAAAATCATATCATAAATTTGTGCGGCACTGTAAACTTCACTGCTACCGTTTTCCCAATCAATAGTAATTTCTGTTCCAATTTCACGGTTCATAACAGCACTATATTCTAACGTTGCAAACAAACCTTCCCATGCACCTGCAAACGACTTACCATCATCTATACGTTGTTTAAGTAGTGCTTCTGTCATAATAGGACGTAGCTGTCCAATAACAGTTTCTGGTCCCATGTTTAGTGCACGGATGGTAGATGGATACAGTGAGTTAATATCAATAGCACCAATCCAATCATGCAGTCCTTTTTTAGGATATGCAACATATGCACCAGCAACTTGGCTGTTCACTTCTTCTTCACGTGAGCGACGATTAGGAACAACCAAGCCACGACGATGTGCTTCATTAATAATTGCTTGTTCTGTAACAGCTACCGCACCCATTGTAGTTTGCAATAAAACAGTGTTATCGTGTGCGATTTCGTTTGCAAGATCAAGGAAGCGCAACTTCTTATCTAATTTGTTTAGTAGTGCAACGTCTTGGCGTGAATACTGAATGAATGTTTCAAAGTCACGATTATATAATTGGTCAAGTGTGCCTTCATAAGCAGTCTTACGTTCACCTAATTCATATTCACCAATAGCATCAAGGCTGTAACTGTGACGTTCTTCATAGGTATATTTGCGATACAGTTCCATATAATCCATATGAACACGACCTACAAGGTCATATGTAGAACTTGTCTTGCCGTATTTTTCATATTCACGCACTTTTGGAAATTGATCCCAAAGACAGAAACGGCGTGTATCATCTTTGCTTAATATTTTTGTAATACGATTTATGGTGTATGGAATATCGAAACCTTCACTATTCCAACCACTTAACACGTCTGCGTCATCAATAAGTTCAAGGAATGTAAGCAGTAATTCACGTTCACTATCAAACATGAATGTATTATCAAAACGTGAACCAATACGATTGGCTTCTTCCATGCTCATTGCCTTTGGTGGCATAGCAAGCGTAATAAGTTGATCAATCCAATCAAGATAAACTGTAATTGCAGTTATTCTGGTGAATGGATCATCTGGAGTGCTATAACCTTTTGTCGGATCGAAATCCGTCTCAATATCGAAAAAGGCAGTTTGTAAATTTGGTGAGTCTTTACCAATATAATTTTCAGCAAGACAGCGGAAAATTGGATTTAAGTCACTTTCAAATACACGTTTGCCTTTAACTGCACTTAATTCACGACGCAAATCTTTGTTACTACGGCAACTTACACGACGAACTGGAGTGTCATAAATGCTACGATGTGTGCCATTATCATCTTCATAATAGAATACATAATTGCAATTGTATTCTGTATAAACACGCTTACCATCTACACGTTCTACAACGTGAATGCGTTCTCGTGTCCTATCGTGAATAGCATCAACGTATGACAAATAACACCCCAATTCTTGTTATATTATAATTTATTATTCAGAATCTTTCAAATTATCCGTAGATTGTAGGATACTTTCAATGATATCAAGTTCATCACGTGCCTTGTCAAAGTCACGCTTTTGTGCCATCTTTACTGCCTTTTTAAGAAGGTTTGGCTTAATTTGCATTTCTTCTGCTACTGCGGCAATCGTATCATTGAGACCACCAGTAAGTGTTTCAACTTCTGTGGTTACACTGATTGCTTCTGTAATAAGTTGTTTAAGTTTACTACGTTCTTCTGTGCTAAATGTCCTTGACATTTTCTTCTCCTTGCTTGTAAAGTTCTAATAGTGTTGTGTATTGTTCATAAGCATCCTTTAGTGTAGGATACTTTTGTGTAAAATATGGGTCATCTGCGATAATCATCATCTTATCTGCAATCATCATAACAGTTTTATACAATTTATCAAGATTTATTTCATTATGATTAGTTTTAATAATTGCATCACCTTTATCTAGTGGAGTAATTTGCAATTCTTTGCTTGTTATTGCTACTGATGGAGTTATTGTATTAAAATTGTATGATGAAGATGAACCAGTAGCAAGATACATTCCACTACCACCACCGCCTCCGCCGCCTATTGTGTTTATAGTAATAGAACCAGTAGGTGCGTTAGTTGGAATTGTGTAGGTAGTAGTAGTTCCTGATAGTGGTATTTGTGTAATGTTTGCAGCCATACTTTAATTTACTAATTTACAAAACAAAAGTCAATATTATTCTGGTCTGCGTTCAATATCGCATGTAATACAGTGTAATCCACCTTCCCAAAATTTTGAATGTGACCATTTAATATATATTGCCTCTATGCCATCATTTTTTAATTTTTTGTAAAAATCTTTATCATAAAAATCTAAAAGAACAACATTTGGTCTAATAGTTAGTGCGTTTATAGATTTTCTTACATTGTGAAAAAGTGGTTGCCATTTTTTATAATACAATGATGGAATGAATATTTCTTCCTCTGATAATTTTTCGTAATTATTATATTCTTCTTGATCCATGTCAACATAATGTATTTTTTTAAAAAAATTATCATAATGTTTAATATATCTATGAGTTATGATTGTATCTTGATTTACAATACAGCATGTTGCATCAATGTGTCCAACAATTGGCAGTTCTATGGGAGATACATTAAGGGTTTTAAGCCAGTTTTTCATCCATTTTTTTCCTGTATTAGAACCAGAAAATTGTGACATAAAACATATATCGTTCATTTTTAAAATTGAAGCTGTATGAAATGTATTTTTGTTTGCATTATAAAAGTTATGTTTTAAAAACCAATCCTCATCGTTGTTTTCTTCTGAAAAATTATCAATTAATCTGTGAAAATTTTCTTTATTTTTTATTTTTAATTTTTTTTGAAATTTAACTTGAAAGTAATTTTCCAAATCTAAAATCATTTCTTCATAATTTTTTCCTAAATTATTTTGTAAATTTATTTCATTTGCACTTATTACTAAATTATTGTCGTTTATTATTTGATTAGTTAAATCTTCTAACCATAAACTGCTAAATCTTCTTTCTTTATATGGTCCATTTGTTATGAACATAATATTTCCATATACCATATGAAAATCACGCATATTAATTAACGGATATGCCTGATAACTACTATCTTCATTAATATTTTCAGGTTGTGTAGGTCTTAATACCTTAATATTATTTTGTTTTAATATTGTTTCAAGATTTTTGAGTTCTTCATTTGTTCCATTAACAATTTTAATAAAATATTCTTGTTCAGCATCGTTATACAACTTTGGAATTTTATCATCACTGTATATTGTACCTAAAATTACAGTTTTTAGTGTATCATATTCATTCCAACAATTTAATTGTATCATTGAACTAACCGATTATACGGATTTTGGACGGTTTTGGCGGTCATGCCTTAATTTAGCAGCAAACGCATCTGGCGTCAATTTATATTTTGCAATAAATGAATTATGTAAATCTTTAGGATCAACTTGAAAGTCGCCGCAAATACCACGCATTAAATCATCAATGCTTGCATAATCGATCTGTTCAATGTTGTCTAAATTGTCAGCAAGACGTGCTACTGCACCACTCATATTCTTGCCTTCTACGCCTCTTACAACAGTGTCATATTTCCAACGTGCAGCCATAAGTCCACGTGCACCAGCACTTATAGGATTGCGTCCTTGGATTGTAGTGCTCATTGCTGCTTCGAGAATTTCTTTAATTTTCATTTTACGTTGTTTCAATTCTTTTTAGTAAACCAGGTGTAAATGATTCTTTTGCAAAATCTGAATTATACAAACTTCTTGTTGCTAATTTAAATTTTTCAATATCATCGTTGCTAAATTCATACAATCCACCGCACAAATTTTTATGATTGTTTTTAAATTCTTCACTATCTTCAATTGTTTGTTTTCTTTCATATGCAGCAGCTTTTTTTGCCGCAATGCTAAAAATTTCTTTATCACTATCGGAAAGAGAACCGTAAAAATCTTTATTCATTACTATAGTTGTTAAGAATAAACTGTGTTTTGAATCCACAATGTAAGGGAATTTATCTTTAACTTTAGAATAACGAACAAAGGTTGTTTCTGAACAATCAACTTCTGATACTGAAAAATTTTCAATATCAAGATATTCATCATTTCCCCAATTATTATCATGAACTGGATTAGCACCTATAGATTTAAAAATTTCTGATAAAACTGGACTAGGAACGCACGTAATATTTTTCCCTTTTAATTCTTCAAATTTAGTAATAGGTTCTTTATTAATCATAATTCTAAAACCACCACTATACGTAAAAGCAAGCCCAATAATTGGACTTTCTTTTCCTAGTTGTTTTAGTAGCCCATCTCCAATTTTTCCATTTAATACACGATCAACATGATCGTGATCTTTAAATAAAAACGGCATATCTAGAATGTTATAATTTTTATATACTGAACCTAAAAATGTAGTTTGATATTGACCCATTTGAATATCATTATTTTTTAATGCAAAAAATGGTCTACCTTTTTCGTTATTATTATACTTTTCTTCCCACTCATTTTTAGTTAATATTTCTACATTGATTCTATTATTTGACATTTCTGAAACAATAGTTGCAAAAGTATTTGCTGATCTTAAAAATAAATCTATTGGTTCGTGTGCAACTACCCATCTTACATTAATTTTTTCAGACATTCTGAATTCCTTTGTTTAATATATTTATTATTAAACTTTACCACTTGGGTCCATAATAGGCGGTAGACCTAACTTATTGGTTTTATTACCAAATTTAGCGGCTTGACGCTGTGTTTCACCTGGTTTTACATCTACTGTCATACTGTTGGAATAACGTGGGTCACGTGCCATTTTCTTATTGCCAGCAACTACGCCTACACCACCAGCCTCGTTAAGATCAAACAATTCAATTAATAACATTTATATCACCACTTACGGCAAGACCAGTATCTTGCCTTTGTGCGTGGACCTGGATTGGCACAATTGTGTCTTGCACGGAAACTCTTGCGGCGTTTTGGATTGCTTTTCTTAATACGCATCTTTTTGTCACCAAAGTTGACTTTCTTTACATTGCCAGTCTTTGGATCTTTGACAAACACTTTGAATTTTTTTACATCGCCTCGCATTGGCTTACCAAGTGGAACTTTACGACCATGATATTCTGCTTCTGCAACAAGTGATTCATAAAGGTCATCCATAAAGAAACGAATTTCTTTGTCGCCTTTGTTTAGAACAATATCATCATCGTCTTCGTCAATATCCCAACCCATGTTGCTTAACATTTTTACGGCTTGGGCATGCTTACCTTCATCACCATGCCACCACATCTTTGCCAAACGTTTTAGAGTTTGGTGATTATCTTGCATAGAAACTACTTCACCTTCTGCTACACTAGTTTTCTGTGCGATTGCACGTTCTGCAGCTTGGTTGATGTCCTCACGACTTGCGCTATATGGGCTTACATTTAGCGTGGTGATTTCTTTGTATGCAGGTGTCATTTCATCATCAGTTTTTACAACTTTTTTAAGAAGATGATAATTTGTCTTACGAACATCATCAGACTCATGACCACTTGTTGCAATAAAATAATCATCACGATAATGCTTTACATAATTGTTACCACCAAAATCACGTTCTCGCCAAAGTTTTGCTTCACCAAGATATTTGGTTTCAATATCACCTAAACTTTCTAATAAACCAAGTAATTTTTCATCACCAAGTAGGGTAATACTTTCGTTATCCATTTCCATAATTTCAGTATCTACTTGTAGAATATTACTGAATTCAAGATAGACACCATCACCAATGGTTGGACGGTCTTCGCTTATGGCTGTAAGTTTTTCAATTAAGGAACGCATATCACTCATGTTTAAAATCCTGATATGTTATTTATTTTGCTTTAGTGCTTACACGAATTGGTGCTTTACCGCTACCACCAGTATCTTTACCACCACGACCTGCCGCATTTTGTGCTTTACGTTTGCGACTTACTGCGCTTTTCTTTTGTGCAGCAGTCATACGACGAGCTTTTGCCGCTGGTACACATTTTGCATAACCACGCTTGCTACCACTGGTGCCACAAGGTGGATGTTTGCCACCTACTTTTTTACCAATGTTTACCCATTTATCTTTAAACCATTTGTGAAGATTGCCTTTGGCTTCGTCCAACATTTCTGGCAATATTAAATTACCGCAATTTATACAGTAATCAATATTTTCTAGTATAGTTTGTTCTGTAATTGGATCACAAGTAAAATCAATGCTTTCACTTTTTCTTTTATTCTTGACACAGTTTGGATATGTCTTGCCAAACATCTTTTTGTTACCTTCTTTGTGGTAGCCTTTCCAACATGCTTCGCCAAGAATATCTACTATGTTCATGATTTAACTAAATCCTTGATTGCCTTTACATGTGTATCCATAATATAATGATGTTCATCATATAAATCCATCATACTTGCCATACTCATGATTTGCTCACCTAGCACCTCTGCCATCTTTGCAAACTCTGGTTCAATGCTACCACGTTCATTGGCATATTTTTCAAGATAAAATAGCAAATCTTGCATCTTTGCAGTTCGTTCTGCTAGACCCATATCTACATTTTTGTCAGCAATATTTTTGTAGAGTTTAGTAGCACTTGGACACATGTCAAAATGTCGTGTTTGATATTTGCCTACTGTAATTTCACCACTATCTTTGGTTTCATCTTTGTTTTCTTCACCAAGTATAATAGCATCCATTTTATTAATGAAATATCTTAAATTCATGTCGCTCATTTTGATTTATTTCCCCAATTCTTAGCACCTGCTTTACGGCATTTTACTAGCGCACCACTTGCATACGCACTTGGCCATACTTTGTAACGGCTCTTTACTTTATAGTAACAAGCATCCTTCTTCTCATTCATAAGACTGGCTTCATACATTAATCCACCACAATGTGGACAACTTTCTTCTACGGCTTCTAATTCATCACTTATATCACCAGTAACAGGATAAGTTTTACCACCAACGCTAAATGATTTTTTACCTGCTTTGATAGCGTTCATTCTTGCATCAGTAAAGGCGTTTGATTCTTCTACATCATCATGCGCTGCGCTACCAACGATTTCATTATAATTATCCATGCAAAGATAATCATGATGCTTGGATAATTCAATCATTTTTTCAGCAACATCATGCAAGTCTAAATCAGTCTTTGCATCTTCACGTGCATATTCCATCATACGAAGCAATAGTGGAACATCCATGCTAACAGTATCAGTTGCATCTGCCTCTGGAATTACTTCTACATTTTCCTGCGGTAATATTTTTGGTTTACGAATTGCACTGCCTGGTAATATTTTGTCCATAGCAAGTTCAACACCACTGCGTTGTTGTTTTGTTTTACCAAAAACTTGACCTTTCATCAAGTTTGGATTACGTGATAATCTTTTAGAAACATATGAAGTTAATGTTTTTGAACCAACTTCTTCTAAACTTTCATCAGTTTTTACTTTTTTTTTTAATTTACTACTTTCAAAAGGACTTGTTGCTTTTGGCATAGTAGGTTGAAACATTTGTGGTGTATTATCCCATACATTTGGCAACTTTAGACTAGAAGAACCAGGTGTAGATGAACTAGATGAACTTGATGAACTGCTACTAGATGAAGTTGTGGTTGGTTGATCATTTGGTCCCAGAATCACTTCTTTTACCTTTCTTTTATTTTTAGGTTTTACACCACGTTTTTTCATATTGATAGCAATTGCTGCTTGTTGCGCTGGTGAAACTGCTTCGAACAATTTAAGTTTATTAATTGGAACAATATAATAATCATTGCTTTCAGTCAATACACCTAAACCAAGTAGTTTCCAAGTAATTCCAACACTTTCAAACACTTGATTAATAAAGCCAAATACTTTACTTTCCATTCTTGGTAAAGCCGCAAGGATTTGTGCTTTTTGTGTAGCGGGAATGTTGGGATCACGTTGTAATACCGCACGTGCTTGTGTAGTTGCTCTTGCTGCTTCTGGTGAACCACGACGATCTTTTAAGAAATTAATCATTTCTCGTGCAAGTGCAATCTTGTCTTGTGGACGAGTGCTTGGTATACCTCTAATATCGGTTGCCCATTTTTGTAAGTAGCTTTCAATTCCACTATCTTGTCCAGCGGTTTTTGGTTGAGCAGTTGCTTGTTGACGTGTTGCTTGTGGACGTGCTGCTTGTGGTTGAGCAGACTGTGGTCGACCCGCTTGTGGTTGAGCAGTAGCAGTTGCCGCCGCACCATCCTTATACATTGGGATTCCTAATTTCTTGAAAGCTGCTGCAATAGTATCTTTATCTACGCCTTGGTCTAATAAGAATCTAATTACTGTGCTACTGTCTGCACCACGTGTTCTACCAGAATAAGCGTAACCAGGTCCATTTGCCCATGCTTTCATAAGTTTTGGACCAGTAAGTTCTTTTGTAGAAATTGCTCTCCAACCTTTTTCAATTGGTCTTCCAATTGCACCACCTACTTTTTCAATACCGCCAGCAATACCTTTACCGATACCTTTTAGCGTATCCATAAATCCTGCTTCTTCAATGGCTTCCCAAAGAAGTGGTAATGCTTCTTCACGTATAACTACACTATTGATAATCTTTAAATTTTCATCTAATAACCAAGCTGCCAAAGTTGCATCTTTGTCAATAGATTCCATGCCTAAACCTCTTCTTACTGCGGCACGTGCAGCAGCACGACCACCAGCAGCCGCAATTCTTTTAGCAGTATCAGCGGCAGTTCCAACACCATATTGATATATTTCATTACCAGTTGGTGCTGGTATTTTTAGTGTTGCACCTTTTGGAATATAATCTGGATCTGCTTGCAATGCTGGATTTGCCTTAACAATATCATTTACACTAACTTGATATTGTCTTGCTAAATCACTTAATGTATCACCTGATTTAACAATATATTGTGTCATTCCACTTGAACCAAGACCACTTGTATCTGGAAGGTCACCCAATCTTGGGTTTACAGGTGCATCTGGTGTAGGTTGTGGTGGTGTATAAGCATCGTTTGGATTAACTAATGGGCGTGTCGTATCACCAGGCACATCATTAGCTGGTGGAGTATAAGCATCGTTTGGATTTTGAACAGGTTGTGTAGTAGAACCACTACTATGATTTGCAACAACATTTCGCAATGCGGCCGCAGCGGCTGCAGTTAATCCACCTTTAATAGCTGCTTGACTGAATCTATCACCTTGTAATAAGCGGTCTACCATTTTCATTGCACCAAGTGCGGCTACTGGAGCGGCACCACCTGTTGCTAAACCAACAGCTGCAATCAAACCAGCATAAACTACATTTTGTGTAACGGGATATTTTTTAGCAAAATTTCTATACCAATAAACTGCTTTAGCAACTTCACTTCCAGCATTAGTATTTTTAAGTTTTTCCATAGCATTGTCAAACTTATCATCAAAGTTTTTTATTGGACCAGCATTACTAACTGCATTAATAATACCCTGATATGCTTGGTTGATACCACTTGCAGCTTTACCTAAAGCATTTTTAACTCTATAAGGACCACCAGCTGCATTTGGGTCTCCAATTGTATTGAACAATTGATTAATTTGGTCAATGGTAAGATTTGCTTCAACAATTATTTTACCAACATTTTTCCAATCGTTATAAATTACACGATGTTCTTCAATTAATGATGATTCAAATAAAACTTCTTCATTCAAAATATTTGCTATTTTCATTAGTCACCACCTACCATTTTGTTGCCTGGTGTTTCTTTATCTGTGCCTTTCCAGTAACCAGTAAATTTTGGACCAGTTTTTTTAGATTCGTTTTTTCTACGTTTTTTTTGCTTGTATGTTCCACCAAATAGTGAACCAACGCCACTGCGACTCAACATGCCCATACCACCAACTGCACCTGCAATACCACCTGCACTACTTGCACCTGCACTTGCACTTTCACCAATTACATGAAAGCCAGCTTGTTGTTTAGCTTTAACTTGTGCTTGTGGAACCATGACAGGAATACCTTGCACATTACCATTAGTATCAACTTTAGCCATTTTTACCATGCCTGGTGTTTGTGTCATACCAGGTGGTTTAGTAGGTTTACCAGTTTTTGGTTGATTTGGAGTTTGTGGCGTTACTTGCATAGCATCTGCTTCATTCATTTCACTTGGATAACGCATTTCATAATCAAGATAATCAAACACTGACTCAATATAATCAGCAGCACGAGTTAGTTTACGTTGAACCCAACCCTCAAGTCCTTGATTTTCCTCAACATTTTTAAGCATATCATGTAACATAATAGCAAGTTTAGCAGTGCGATAAAGTTCCTGACGAGCCATTTGCACTTCATGATCTGGATACTGATTATATGTTTGAGGCATAAGTTCGCCAGTTGGTTGCGCTTGGCAATCACACTCATCAAGACTCTTAATAGTTTCTGGTAGTTTAATCATATAACGACCAGTTGGCAATTTCCATACCGTGCCATTAAAACGCTGTGTAAGTTTTTCTGCTTCATCGTAATTTACAATTACTGGTTTGCCATTTTGTGCAAGAATCTTACCATAAACGTAAGTGTCTTTAATCTGATAATCCATTGGAAATTTCCTCTAACTTATTTATATACTCTTTTATATTAACATCTAACCCTTGTGTTTGGATTTTTTTAACATTTTTATCAAATGTTAACCCATTAATATTAATTTTTTCAATTACCGCTTTTTTATCTTTTATCGTTTCAAAAATAAAAGATTTAGTCTTGTAATTGTTTTCTAATAATAGAGTAAAATTTTCGGTTATTGCTTGGTTTGTCTGTAAAATAGGCAAACTTCGTTCACTTATAAGTTGATCATCAAAGTAAATTCTATAAACTATTTCTTCTTCACCATAATCATAGTTTTCTGGAACTATGGTTACTTGAAATTTATATTCCGTCATTTAGTAAAACCTGTTGCAAATCCTTTAATAATTTATCTTCGTGGAACTTTGCAACACGACTTTTACTATTTTTTAATTTTTTGATTTTTGCATTAAATCGGCGTAAATCGCTGCGAGTGAGTTTTTTGTTTTTCTTTGTAAGAAATTGTATTACTTGACTTTTTATATTTGTTGATTGTATTTCTAAGTTACTTTTTATTTGATACTCTTCCCAAATTTGAACGATTTGTTCCCATTGTGCTTGGGAGAGAGCAGTATTGTCGTCAAGCATTGTACTCTCCTCATTAATTGTATCTCCCCAATTTTGCATAACTGGAGAGTTCTCTTGCAACTTTTCCAAATTCACTGTCATCATACTTGATACCAATACCGCCAGCACTACGCCAGCTTGCCACATTCTTGCCATAATCATCTACAAGAATACAAGGATTGCCACCAAGTGTAGCAAACATTGCTTTGTTGTGCGTAAGTTCAATATGACGTGGTGGCATATCACTAAAATGCATGTTTACCCAAGCAACCTTGCCTGGTTCACTGCGTGTATCACCTGTAAGCGGTGTGCTACAAATATGATAACTGCCAAACTCTTTAATAACGTGCGCAACCAATTGTCGTGCATGTGGAAGTAACGGTAGGTCAACCCAAAATGTAGGATGATCTCTAACAAGTTGAAGTTTTGCCTCTGGATTGTCTATATCTTTATAATGGTCTTTGCCATCAAGTCTTGCCCATTGACCAAAAAAGTCAGCGAGAACTCCATCCATATCAAGGTAAACTCGGAACTTTTGGTATGCCATGTGATATTTATCCCTTTTTAGACCCTGATTTATTGTATCATACCTTTATAATTTGTCAAGTCTAATTTCGCACATCAAGTTTTTTGTATTCTGCATTATTATCAATATTAGTATAAAAACTTTTTAATGAATTTAATAATGATTCAAGACGATTTGAAATTCTCCATACGGGCCAATTATATTTTATTGCTTCTTCGTAAAATTCAAGTTGTCTTTCTACTCTAACTATAAAATTATAATCTGGGTTATCTTCACTTATCCAAAATCTTCTGTTTGCATGCGTTTTTGTATCTAAAAATTTAATTTTATACTGATCTATCATATGAGCAAGCGGACTATTTTCTAAAAAAGTAAGTGGAGAATTAAGGTCTAATCCAGTTATAACACCGTTTGCAACATATTTTTGCCATCTTTTTACCATTAATAAAGTATCATTATGATCTTCATTTGTTTCTGTTACATATCCTGTAAACATTAAGAATATTGTTTTTAATTTATTTTTATGAAATTGCTCTAACTGATATTCAATGTCATCGTTAGTAAAATTTTTTCCCATTTCTTTACGAACACGATCACTACCTGTTTCAATACCAACATAAAATTCATTGCCGCCAGCTTTGGAAATCATTTCAAAATGTTCTGGTGGAACACTTCGGCGGTCTCTAAAAATAAATTGTCCACTCCAACTAATCTTTTCTACAAAGTTGTAGTTTGATAGAACATTGCACATGTCAGAAAATGCTTTCAAACTTCCATTTACGAGACTGTCAGTAAAATAAAAATCAGTTATTCCATGAGTTTCATAGTGATTTATTATTTCACTTGCTATGTGCTTTCCACTACGAAATCTATATTTTGGCCAATAAGCGACAACATCACAATATGTGCAATTTCTTACACATCCTCGGCTGCCTTCTATGTATACACTTTTTTTATTTGCCAAATAATCATACTCATCAACATTTAAAAATTTATAACTTAATAGAGGTAAACTATCTAAATTTTCTATTTGAGAAAAATTATGGTTGTTAATACCATTCCCAACACCACATTGCAAATATTTTGGAACAGACTCCTCACATTCCCCTCTAATATAATCATCAAAAAAATCTCTACTCTTAAAATTATCAACTAAAAGTTGTGTAGAATTTTTTAATGAAACAAATGCGCCACTGCCACCAAGAACTATTTTATATTTTCGGTTTGGTGAAATTTTTTCAAGTAATTTTTCGGCAAAAACATGATTACTCATTCCAAATATACTAATCATTACATAATCATAGGAATTAAGATTATAATCAATAGTAAACGTTAAAATAAAATCATTAATAAATTTTAATTCTTGTGTAGTTGGTTCACGAAAAAAATCCCAAACATCATCAAAGCTAAAGTAGTCATATCCATTAGCTTTACAATAATGAAAAAATTTTATATTTAAATCTACTAATGTTACATCATGACCAGCATTTTCACATACTGTTGCTAAAATAGAAACACCAAGTGGTGGTCTATGTGGTTCTATTCTTGGAATTGAGAGAACTAAAATATTAGCCATGATTTTTAATTAATTTCCTAATTTCATTAATCTTTTCTAAACCTCTTTCATAGTGAAATGTTTCGGTATAATTACTAAAGTATGCTAGATTAGAATCATATTGTGTCTTATATTTCTTATTAATTAGAAAATTGTATATTGGTAAAGAATATTCAAACATCAGACGGCCATTAAATGTCATTAAACCATTATTACGATATTTACTGTAATTTATGATACTTTCAGGTGGTTCATATGTTAACTGATTTGTAGTCCACTTTGTTTCATATTCTAATAAATGTATAAGATGGTCAATAGAAACATCATCAAATTTTAAATCTAATAATTCTAGTCTCATTTCTCCATTATTGCCAACATCCCAAATCCCACCATCACCAAAACACTTATTATAAAATTCTAATATTAACTTGTTATCCTGTAATGGTTTAATGTCATAAGTCAATTCTGTGTTGATATTATTACATAATACATCATCAACCAACAAATCATTATTATAAATTCTTATCTTTGGCCAACGATTATCATAATCTGTGGCTTTTAATACGATTTTAATATTCATACGTAATTATATAACATTTCAGAAGTGTAAGTCAAGTCTTAAACTTCACGCAAAGACAATCTACCCGTCTCATATTCTCTTGTAAATGTATCAACAAGTGCTTGACCACCAGCTTCTTTATAGTGTTTTACCAATATTTCATATGCTTCCGTTGGTGTATCAGCACCAACTTCAATAAAACGATCAACAGAGGTATCTCTATATAATGCAAACACTTTACTTGCATTTGCACGACCAATACGGTCTACAATTACATTAGAACGCTGTGGCTGTGTTTGTGGCGTTGGTTGTGGTCTTGGTTTTCTTACACCATTTTTATAATCTGTTGGTGTTACCAGATGATAAGGTCCATTGCCATTACTAATATTATTTGCAATGTTACGATAACCACCGCTATTAAGATTTGCTAATGCACTTTCTTCACTATCGCCACGAACTTGAACAAATACAAAGTTATTTGTATCACTTATAACATAGAACTCAATCTTGCCGCTACCAACAACAACGGTGTGATTTATATCTTGCACACCTATGCCTTGACGTGCGTTTCTGCTGCCCCAATGCAATCTACGATTACCACGATAAACAATCATATTGTTATCAAAAGCATTTGCATAGTAATCAGCAATTTCTGCAACTTGATCTTGTGTATATTTTGCTGGATCAAAACGTGCAATAATATGGTCATCATAATCTTCAATGCGATAAGCAAGCGTATTGTAAACCTGTTCAGCATTAGGTTTACCATCCAGACCGTTTCGCTCAATTTTTATGATTTCACCATAAAGTGATGCAATGTTATTATCACTATAATTGTATCCTATAACATTCAAGTAATTTTTAACATCTTCTTTACTAACATTTGGTATAAGATTTTTTACAGCTTCAAATTCTATTTCATCAGTGTTTGCTTGATTTGGATAAAGTCCTAATCTGCTATACTCACGATTCTTTAAACCATTGCCTTGCATATAAATCGTTGTGACATAAATGTTAAAATATGGGAACTTTAACAAATATGCTTGTGTATCCATATTGCGTTCGTTTAGCCAATCATATGCAAGTTTAATCATTTCATATAGTTGTTCACCATGAACTTCTACTACTTCATCACCTAATTTAGTTTCAATTTTAGCAGTAATTTTACCTTGACCAACGGGTTGAATTGGCTCACGTGACTTACGAACTGCTTGAACTTGACGCACCAATTCTTCTTTGTCAATATCACCAGTAACATATTTTGCAAATATATCAACTGTGCTACTGTCTTTCTTTACGCTATCTACAATAAGTTTATAAAACTTTTTGTGATATTCTTGTTTGCTATCTTCTGGATCAGCAGCCGCAGCCATAGCACGAACATAACGTAGCATTGTGTTACGGATTTCATCATACTTTTCAAAGTAATTGCCACCAGCACTACGGAACTCAATATAATTAGACTTGATGTTTACACTTACGTAACGGTCGCCACGTGTTCCACTGATTATTTTGTTCAATTCTCTATTAGTTTGGTCAAGTAAACCAGCACGTGCATCATCCAATATCTTTGGCAGTGACTTACGGAAATCACGTGTTTCTGTTGCTTTATATGCTTGGTCAAACATACTCTTGGTCCAACGGCTGTTTAGACGTTCAAAACGGTCTAATACATACTTGTCACCAAGCAACAATATAAGTTTAAGGTGATTTACGTTTGCCATAGTTTGGTCAGGAACACTAACACCAATATGGAAACCTGTTGTGCGATTAGTATAATAACGGTTACGCTTTGCCCATGTGAATACTTTATCAAGTGCTTCAAGTGCATCATCAAGTAGCATTGGTGGTGATACAAGTTCTACGCCGCTATCTTCATAATCTTCTGGATTATCTAAACTGCTATCTGGTTCAAATATCCAGTAATCACCACGATTTGTGCCGTGATAACCACTACTACCAACTGCACCATAACCTGTTGCGTTTTCAAAACTATCAACTAAATCTTCATAAGTTACATCGCCTGCACTACCCATATCAGTCATATATGGCCAGTCAAGACTATCTACATTAGTTTCACGACTAATATAATTTGCAAAACCTTGCATTGTGTCAATTTCGTGGATTCTTAAAAAGTCTTTCCAGTTATCTCTATCGTTTTCATTTTCCCAATTTTCACGAACAGAAGATTCGGCCTCATCTTTTTGTTCTTCGGTTACTTCACTGTAATCATCTACACCTACTTCATCAGCAATTGCTTCTTTCCATTGATCTGTGTCTTCATATGCATAATATTGATCATTTACATAATCGCTAAAATTTTCATAGAATGCTTCTAATGCACGTTCTACACTGCGACGACTATTGCCATAATCACCTTCTGTAAAGAAGTCTATAATCATACGTTGGCGATCTTTGTAAGTTTCATCTGCTGGAAAATCTTCGTCTTGATCATAATCTGGCTCTGGGTCTTCTTCTTCACCTTGTAGACCAGGTACATACATTTCAGTTTCAAAGCCAACACGCATTTGTTGTGCAAACTCGCTCTTGGCAAATGCTTCCAAACTCTTTGGATTCATTTTTACTTCTGCAAGGAAAGATTCTGTTAGACTTTCTTCAATGCTTTCATTACGTTCTGGAACTGCTACAACAGTATAACCTGGTCCCAAATTATGTTCAGTAGCCCAACTTTGTGCATAACGACGAGCAGCAGTTTCACTTGCAGCAGTAAATGTATGATAGACACCACCCATACTACCGACAATATTATATGTAGTTTCTGCTTGCGGTGTAGCACGATGTTGTGCAATAACTTCTGGTGGTATTGTATTACCAGCAATATCATAACCACGCTGTATTTCCCAATCTGCATATTGGCGTTGCTGTTCTGGTTGTTGTGGTCTTTGTTGAGGAATTAGTTGACCTTGTGCATCCCATAGATTATCGTTGTTTGGTGATCTTATAGCAATACTTGCTAATGGTAGACTACGTTCTTGCGCAAATCTTTGGGCTGCTACAGTTGCTTGATAAAAACTTTGTGCTTGTGTTGCTAATAATTCAGTGCCATCGCTTCGGTTTACAACAACATATGTTCCGCCAGATTGTTGTTGTCCTGACTGTGATGCTTGTTGTGTTTCATTAGGTCTAAACAGATTGTATGAATCAAGTGCTATATTATTTCTATTTGCATATTCACGAGCAGCAGCAATAGCCTCTTGGGTAGTAGTATAAGTTCCTTGTGCAATTACTCTATCACCACTACTGGTTCGCATTTGAAATACACCGCCAGCAGTTTGGTATGGCATTTGTGGAATAGTTGCAGCAGGTTGTACTTGCCCAACAGTTTGTGTATCTGTTTCACGGCGTGTAATATATTGTGGAACATCAATCATTTCACCGCTTGGTGCTTGTAGTTGAACACTATCAGGATAACCACCATCACGTGCAATTCTACGACCATAACCACGAGCACGATCCATTACATCAAGTAGTGTGCCAAACATAGTTGTTTGTCGGGAACCATTTACAAACAACATAAAGTTTTGTTGTGCGTCTTGTGGTGTTTGTGTTTGTTGTGGTTCGCTACGGCGTGTTTCATTGGCTGTAAAAACATTATAATATGTATTGACACCCATGTAATTTAGTTTTAATTCATAATTGTTATAATTTACACCACGACCACGCAACCAATTAAATGCTAAATCAGAAGCATCGTATTTGTTATCTGCACGAACAATCTGCACTGCTAATTCTGTATCTTTATAAACTATTTCATAACGATTGCTACCACTGCCAATACCAGTGTCACTTGCAACAAATGCCAGTGGTGGTAATCCTGGCATTAAACCACTTACATAAGTGCTATTCTTCAAACGTACCAGCATTACATCTTGTAGATAGTAGCCACTGTCACCGCTTGTCCATTCACGTGCATCACTATAAACTTCATAAGGATCATTGCCATAAAACTTTTTAAGAACTGTTCCTTGCTTTGTGCGAACTTCATATTCCTCTACACCAGAACCTTTTTTATCACGACTAATAGCACGTTTACGCTGTTCATTACGAACAAAAGATAGAAGTGCAGTTTTTGGAATAGTGCCGCTTACATATTGACTAAAATACTTGATTGTATCTGTTTCTTCTTTTGGTGCATTAGTTGCTAATAGTTTATAAAACTTCTTTGCATATTCTTGCTTTTCTGCTTCTGGATCAATTGCAATACTCAATGCATAAACTGTGCGATAAAGCGTGTTAATAACTTTATCTAAATCCATATCTAACCAATTACCGCCAGGACTACGAATCTCAATACGATTATCTTTGGTGTTGATACTGGTAAACTTATCAGTATTAGTATCGTGAATCATCTTACTAACAGTTTTGTTTAAGTTAGTGCGAATCATACTAATTGTTTGTTCTGCTTTGCTTGGATCACGCTTGATTACAGTGGCTACTTTATCTAATGCACTTACTGCATAATTATTACCAAGACGACCGAATGTATCAAGAACATACTTGTCTCCTAAAAACAGTGCCATCTTTACATAATCAAGATTTTGCAAACTATAACCAGGCAGACTTACATTCATATGCAGACCAGTGGTTTTATTGGTATAAGCATTTCCACTCTTTGCCCACGCCGCAACTTTCTTTATTACATCTACCATTTGCGGAATAGTTAGTGGTGGACTTACAAACTCCCAACCTTCACCACCACGACCGCTGCTTGCATGCAAACTACTATCTGGTTCAACCTTAAAGTAATTAGGTTTTTGGCGTTGGGTGTGATAACCACCACTTACTTGTATATCATAACCTACGGCTTGACTAAAACTACGTGCAGGCGGACCATCGCCACGACCACGACTACTATCATAATCTGGTTCTGTCCAGTGCGGCCAATTTATAGTTCCACTAAAATAATTGTGAATGTCACTATATGTATCACCACCAATAACACTATCTAAAAAGTCTTCTACAAGTGAGCCGTCTTCGCTTGCTTTATCATACCACTTTTCATAGTTTTCACGAGTGAAACGCATGTAAGCATCAATTGGTGGTATTTCAGGAAATAATTCACCTTGCTTTTCATAATCACGACCATAGGTTTTATCTAACCATTGTTGATAACGTGTATCGCCACTATTTCCACGGACATTAACATCAGCACTATTTGCCCAATTATCAAACGCAATTTTAGCATAAGTTTCATATTCACCAGCAATACTTTCTTGAACTTGTTGTATATCACGGCGAGTATTATGGTCACCACGGAAAAAATCCATAATTGCATTTTGTAAGTCAGTTAAACTTTCTGCATTTATATTAGCATCTTGGTCATAATCTGGTTCGCTGTCAAAGTCTTCATATGGATCATAGTCATCGTCATCTTCAAACTCGGTGCAAATAAGTTCAAACTCTAAACCAGCACGTGCAAGTGGTAGTGCATCAACTGCTTTCTTTAATGCACCTGAACTCATTGCAACTTCGTTTAACAATTCTTCTGTAATTAAATTACCATCACCAAGCACTACATCCTCAAGCCAAGGAATCTTTGGACTGTGTTGATCTCCACGGGGATATTCATCCCATGGAAACTTTGCAACTTGACGATCAGTTAATGTAGGACCACCGCCAACTGTTCCAAGAATACTTGGTGCGTGTTCGCTTTGCTTTTGTGGTCCAAGTAAGCGCATAAACTTTACCTTGTCTCTTGGCATTACATAATCATAAGAAAGTTGGTTATCAATTGTTCCATCAATAATTATATCTACTGCAATGTTTTGGAATCCAAGTGCGGTTTGTGCATATACACGATAAGTCTTTCGCAGATCAGGCAACGTTCCTTGAACAAAGAATGTGACAGTTGCTTTTGCAAATCGCACATATCCAAGTTTAAATGCTGCTTCATATCCATCTATACCTTGGCTATGTAGATAACCTTCGTGATATTCTGGTGGAACATAAACAACTTTACGATCAGGCAATATCCAACCATGTGTTTCATTTGGGTCAAGTGCTTCTTCAATGCTTTCAGCCTTTTGCATCCACTTACTTTTAATGTATTCAATTACACCCATAGTATCTTTAATATTATTCTGCTGCATGAATCGCACAATCTTGCGACCATTTTCATAATCAGTATCACCAGGTTTACGTGAATTGCTTAATTCTCTACGTAAACCAAAGTCATCACCATCAATATTATAATAACGCAAGTCAAACAATATCTTGCTTGCTTCTTTGCTTAATGTTGAACGATTCTGTCCAAATAACAATTCAACATAAGGAGCCAAATAACTTTTTCTGCTATATTGCTTACGTGATGGCTGTGGACCTTTAAGGATATTCTTTGCCGCACCAATTGTAATACTCTTTGCAGTATTTTGTAATCTCCATGCTTCTTCATCGGCATAAAGATATGTTGGAATACCACGCTTCTTTGCTGCAAGTAATACACGGCGCACCGCTGGACTTTGGAACTCATGTTGTTCTTTAATAAGAACGTGAACACTCATCACTGGTGTAATTGCAATAGTGCCATCACGACTGAATACACGGTCTTCACTTTCACGGTGACGTGTAGTGCTTTGGTCATTCCAGTAATCAATTGGTTTTACTTTATAATTTTGGTTTAACCAACGACCATCTAATACAAACATAACAGCACTGTTGCCAACATATTTGTGATAACCACCACTACGACTGCGTGTAGTGCTTAAAAAGTATGGATAACCTTTTGGTTGTAGTTTATATTCCCAATCACTGCCAACAGTGTTACTTAACTTAAACTCACCACTTGTTAATATTTCAGCTGCAGCAGTTGTTCCTGTGTAGTGGTAAAGAACATCAGTTGCTAATTCAGTAAGTGGTTCAACACCTTCATCAAGTTGTGATTGTATAGTGCGAACAATTTGTGGTGATGCCTTACCACCTGTCCATTCAGTTTCAATACTGCCATCACTGTTCATCCAAAATAATGCTGCTTCACCATTGTCAATAGCATCAAGATAACGGTCAGCAACATAGAAATTATGATGGAAATCATTTTCTGCAGCCTTTTCATATGTATAGGTTGCTAAAACATGACCATCTCGTGTATCAAATACACCAATGTAAAATGGTTTACCCTTGTAACTACCTATGTTCTTATTAGTGCTTTCTTCTAAATCTTTACGATGACTACGCTTGTAATATGAACACCAACCATTTGCGGCAATCTTGCCACTTACAGCACTGCAACCTTGTGGTGGACGCCACATAGTGCAATGATCGCAACGTTGACCATTGCGAGGCATATCCTGATACTTTGCAACTGATTTAGTTGACTTTTCTGCGGCTTCATTGACTTTGTTTTTGCTAATTTCTTCAATGTCACTGTCAGGAACTAATCTTGCGGGTATACTATCTTTTTTAAGTGTTTTATATGCCCAGAATCTATGATGTCCATCTAATACTTGATAACCGCTCTTATACTTGCGAACTAAAATAGGTGGAATATTTTCATTCTTTTTAATACCATCTATAATTTTCGCAACATTTGCTTGGGCTTTTGGCGATTTCATCTTTTCATCTGGTTCAAACCCAACAAGTTCTTTTGTAGGAATGTTGATAATCGGCAATGAATCAAACCCGCTATCATCTACTTCTGCACCAAAATAGTCTGGATCAGTATATAGTTTTACTTTACCTTCGTTCGCCAAGTCAGGTGCAACCATGTAACTATTCTTGCTGACTGGTGGGAACTCAAAACGCTGCGCACCTTTTTCACGGGCAGCAGCACGAGCCTTTTTAAACTGCAGAGTCCACCAACGACGATTGGTATAATCCTTATTGCCCATATAGGCTTTTGGATCAGCGATGCGCAACTCTGCCCATTGGTCTGGTGTTAGGTCTTCGTCTAATTCATACTTTGGTAAACCGTATAAGTCTAAATCAATGCCATGTGTAGAGCCATAATAGGTATCATCTACATTTGGTTTATATGGTTTACGACCAACCTTTACAAGTTTTGGTAAATCATCCCAATCACCACCAATGCCTGGTGCTTCACCAATGGGCTTTGCATAAGTTTGTGCAAATATATCTTTCTTAACTACGCCATAATCATTAGGACCATGCTTAACAATATAATCTGCACCAGCAGTATAGTTAAGTGGTTCACCCCAACTTGTATTCACTACGCCATCATGGTCTGCAAGTTTTGCAACTTTCATAATCTTTTTAGGTGTTGCAACACCATTGCCGCTGTCATCATATAGCGATGCAAACTTTTCTGGCGGCATAGGATACTTTTCACCTTTTGGTCCTGTTACGATTTTGTAACCAGCCTTATATTGCACTGGACCTTCAAGAGTTTGTAGCGTTCCATCACTGCTTGCAGTTTCATACTTGATTGCTACTGGTTTCTTATATGTTTGGAAGCCATCGCTAAACCAACCATCATTGATTGCGGCTTCTGTAATGTTTTCTTCAACTGCTTCGCCTAATCCCAAACCAATACGCACTGCTTGCATAAGTGTTTTACCATCTACCATGATGTTTTGTGGGACTTGTGTAGCACGTTCAAATGCTTCTGGGTCGCCGCTCTTTGCTGCTTCACGTGCATTGGTAGCACTTGTTAGACGTGGACTTTCCATGAATGTAAGTGGTTCAAATTTATAGAAACCGTGTGCAACTTCTTTGCCATTATATTGTTCAAGCACTGGACGCATACTTGCCATATCGTCTTCGCCAGCAACAAATGTTGCACTACGAAAACCTTTTTCATAAAGATAAGCGGCGGCTTGTAGGAATGTTTTAATATTTGGATCTTCTACGATATGACCTTTGGTTTCTGGATAAAGTGTATAAAGCCAACGTAGTTTTAAATCATATGGCAGTGGATTTTTTTTCTTATCTTGTGATTTACTTAAAAAACCTGCCCATGCACCATTTTTTGCACTGGTAATTGTAGTTTGGATTAATCCCTGATGACCAAAATGTGGTGGATTTAGTCTGCCAAAGAAGAAAGAGATATGTGGTCCGCTTGCTTCTTTTAATGTGCTGTTAATAATTGTCATCATATAATCCAGATAAAATATTTATCTGGATTCATTTAGAACGATTTTTACTATAATAGCCATTCTTAATGGCTTTTATTGTTTTAAGAGCATGGTATCTTTGTTCTAAATCACCCTTTTTCTTATATTCTGGGCTTTTAAAATGTGGATTAGCATCAAGTTCTTTGTGTTGTCTTACTAAATCTTCTTCTGTATCGTTATCATATTCATGTGGTCTGTATGTTACCACTTGATATGGGAAATGTATTCCCTTATTCATTGTTGCAAGATTTTGTTCTACCCAATCTGCACCAATACGATCAGCTTCATCTTGAGAATCTGCACTAAAAGTATCAACTGTTCTGTATGAACGTTGGTTGTATGCATTTGGAAATAATAATTGTACAGCATACGTTTGTTGAGTATCTTCGCCAATTATTTCACTATAACGCATCTTATATTCCTTTAAGTATTATTTATTAGGTTGGTGTCCAACGATGTCTTGGAACTAACTTGACATTTGGTTCACCAGCTTTACCATAAGCAACATAACCCTCACCACCAGGCTCCCCTTTTGTAGTTTGTGTAATATCACTTGGTTCACTATCAATTTGTTGAATGATGTTATTCTTAATAGCACGTAGATTTTCTAATACATTAAATGTAGCAAGGAATCCACGACTATTCTTGTTTACCCATTCAGTAATCTTGTTCTGCATAGGAACACTTTGGCGACTGCTTGGTAACCATTCTAAAAACTTGTTAGCAAGTCCAGTTGTAATACCACTACGTGCCATTTGATTATTAAAATTATATAGCACTTGCTTAAATCCAGACATCTTCATAGCAGCAAGATTCTGGTCATTTAAGAAATTATCAATGCCAATTTTATTTGTGGCAACATACTTCTGTAAATTAGCAAGTGCAGTTGTATCTATTTGCGGCTGTGATTGTGCATAACGTGGACCTAATACAATCAAGCCAGCAGTTTTATTAAATGCTGTAAAATCATTTATAGGTTGTTGCTCATCATCACTTAAACCAAACTCTGGGAAGTAAGCATGACCAACAGCTGCTGCTGTGCTTTTTGCAATACGTTGTCCAAGTTCACTATTTGCCTTAACACTGTATGTTACATTGTTTGGTGTAAATGTGTAAGCACCGTCTTTAAGTGGTGGACGGTTCATATAAAGTAAATCAGCATATACATAACCACGAAATTCTTTAGGTGTAGCTGCTTCAAATAGCGGCCAAAGACTTGCAAATTGTGTAGCAAATGCTTGGCGTTGTTTAATTTCTTCTGGTGTTTCTGCTTTACCAGTTTGCATAATAAAACGTGCAAGGTCACGTGCACTTTGTGACTTGCCATCAATGGTGCGTTTTAACCAACCATTGTGACCAACCATGATGAATTTACCATCAGGTTCACGTCCCCAATATACTTGTGGCTTGCCATCCCATTTCCAACGTATGTTTTGCTGTGGATTTTTAGCAATTTCTGCAAGTTTGTTTATTGCAGTAGTTGCACCTAAACTACCACTGATAAGAACCAAGTCTTCAATATGTTGGAAAGCACGACCAACTTTGGCTGCTTCTGTGATAATTTGATTTATTTGCATTACCTAATATTTATAGGTTTTCAAGGAACCAGATATAGGTAGGAACAGTGAAGTTTAGTCTCCACTCTCCGTTCCATCCTAAATTTTTATAACTTTCTGGAAGTGGTTCTTCTTCATAAACAAATTCTGTAGCAGTTTGTTTATGATATTTTCCAAGTTGATAAAATAGATAATCTAATTCAATTTCATCAATTTCTATTTGTTTAATATTTAATAATTGGTCTGCAAGTATATTACCGTTTTCATCAACGGGTGTGTGACGATTCTGTTTATCGACGAGTCTTATCTGTAAAACATGATCGCCTTCAATTAAATCTTTGCTAAAAGTGATGACTTTTTCATCACCACTTTCTTCTTTTTCTACAACTTCACCAAATTCAATAAGTTCACCATCAAGTAAAACTTGGTATTTTGGCGGTTCATTATGCCAAACACTATCTAAAATAACTTTAAATTCTACAAGTTCACTATCAAGTTCTTCACTCATCGTTTAGCCTTTCTTTATGGCATCTTTGTTAATGTTTTTATTTAACTTTAATTTAATTGGTTGTGGTGCTGCACCTGGTGGTTGTGGAGCCTGACCGCCCTGCGGTTGTTCAAGTGGATATTTTGCATCTGGATTAAGATGATGTGGTCCACCGTTACTAACTTGATTTGTAAGAACCTTCTTAAGTTCTTCAACATTACCTTCATACTTGTGATAACCAGTATGGTCAAGTTTAATGCCTGTGTCAGCAAAAATTTTACCACCAGCCATACGCCATAGATAACAGAATGTCCAATCTTCGGAAAGATAGTTATCATCCTTGTCAATCATTGTATCAAACAAACCATACATAAGTGGTTCATACTGTTGACCAATACCGATATTATCACGATACTTTAATTCTGGATGTAGGTTAATAAGTTGCTCAATAACATGACGCTTTACCATCATGAAACCTGTGCCAAGTGTGCTAACTTCAACAAGTTCACCCATAGTAACTGGATTTGGAACAGTGTTAATAACATAACGAATTGGAATACGTTTCATTGGATAAACGCCACCAACAACATCTTGATTGGCAAGTAGTAGACGAATGATTGCTTCTGGATCAAAACCAAGGTCAACGTCAATAAACATCAAATGTGTAGCTGCTTGGTTAAACAAGAACTTTGCAACAAGGTTATTACGACCACGAGTAATAAGTGATTCATTAACCATTGTATCAATGCTATAGTTTAGTCCCATTTTACCAGCAATGATACCGAACTTAATCATTGCGATAAAAGTTGCTTCATTACATTGTCCACCATACATTGGCAAACAGAAATGAATATGTTGTTTTCTTAAAAAATCTAATGCATCTTGGGGTAAACCAAAAGTATTATCTTGTTGTGGTTGATTTAATTGTTCTGTCATTGATCTTTCCATAAAGTGTAGATATAATTAGTTATCTACTGCAAGCAGTATGACAGAATTTTTATGTATTGTAAAGAACTTGATTAATATTACCAGCAGTAAAGTTTGTAATATGTGCACGACACCATACAAAGTTTCCAGTAAAATTAAAAAAATAACTACCAGTGATTGGTGTAGTTCCATCACCAACAATAGTTGATGTAATATCAAACCAATCACTATCGGTTGGGTTTTGTAGTAATGATGCTTGAAAATCAATAATACCAACAAAATTAGTTAATACATAACTTATTGTATGCAAACCATCTGTGTAACCATAGTATCCATTACCTTTAACTTTGTCACTGCTCCAAGTTGTGCTACTGCCATTATATGGTCCATTTGCTTGACCATATGCAATAGAATTTAACACTACTTGTGGGATACTACTCATTATTATTCCGCTTTTTCAATTTCAACGATTACTTTTTCACCAACAAGTTCCTGAACAACTGCTTCAATGTTTTCAACAACATCACTACTGATGATTGTTTTTGAACTTGATTCTTTGTCAGCAACAAGTTTGCTTACTTTGATAATCAAAACTTCTTCGTAGATTTTTGCCATCTTATGACTCCATAGTATTTATTCGTGGTTTACGTCCACGCTTTTTACCACCACCACGTGCGGTGCCATTTGGTTTAATATCATAGGCAAGGCCAAGACGTGTAGGTTCCATACCATCAATTTCCATAATTTTATCAGTTGGAACACTGAATTTACGACCATTTCTATGACTTGCAATAAACTTAAAATTGTTATCTTCCCAAACTACATTATCTACATTTAAGAATAGTTCTTGTTCACCTGGCATACCACCAAAAACTTGAACAGGACATTTGGCAAGAATCCGTGTTTTTCTGTTAATTACTTTCTTTTCAATCAATGCACGTGTTAAATCGGTATTCATTATGCTTTACTCTCTTTCTTAACATGTTTATAAATCTTATGGACGCCATCCTGAAACATCATATACATAAGTGGAATATTGTCACCACTTTTGGCAAATACACGAACAGCACCATAATAATAACCACCACTTCCAATATAACCATCCACAATTTTCTCACACCAATGTGCAAGTTCATATGTCATGCTTAAATCGTCACTGTTGGTTTTTACAAAATTATATAATTCAATTAGATTATCTTTCTGTGTTGATCTGCCACCTACTCTCCAACCCCAATAGGTATGAAAATCAATTTGATATTTGATATCAGGATCATACTTTATTGCACTTATAAGTTTAACATCAACTGCAATATTGTCAAGTTTTTCCAACTCATCAACATATTGTATATTACTTGTTGTTAAACCATAAACATGTCCAAGCATTTCTGGATCATCAAGAAACGCATCAAGAAGTGATGTTTCATTAGTAAAAACACGCAAACATCCTTCCTTACGCACACGTGCGGTTGGATCAAGTTCTAATACTTTTTTTCGCAAAGGACTTGCATGAGTATAAGAAAAATTCCTTATACTACCATGCGGATCGCCAAGTTCCAAACGGAATCTATACTTGTTCTTATACCAAGTTTTAGCTTCACTTGTTACACGCCAATGTGGAAGTACACTCTTAAACTTTTCCTGATATTCAATCAGCGTTTGTTCTGTTACTGTCATTTTCTGCCATCAATTCTAACTTGTCATTGTGCAAGTCTACTTTGATTGTAACACTGGTTTGTGTTCTGTCAAATAGTATTTTCTTTGCTAATGGAACTTTAATATGTTCATGAATTGTGCGGCTCATTGGTCTTGCACCAAGTAGCGGGCTATAACCACGCTTGACAAGCCAATCATATGCAGCGTCAGTAACATTAACTGTGATATTTTTACCTGACATCTGTGCTTCAAGTTCAGCAATGAACTTTTCAGCAATCTTACGGATAGTTTTGCTATCCAGTTTGTTAAATGTAACAATCGCATCTACACGATTGCGGAATTCTGGACGGAAATGCTCTTTAACAGCAGTTTCAACCGCATCACTGCGGTCTTGACTACCAAAACCAATAGCAAGACGTTCACTATCAGCGGCACCAAGATTACTGGTCATAATCAATAGCGATTGGCGGCAGTCAGCACGTTTACCATTGGTGCCAGTGATGAAACCTTCATCCATAACTTGCAACAACACTTGTGCAACATCAGGATGTGCTTTTTCAATTTCGTCAAATAGAATAATACAATGTGGGTTCTTGGCAACTTCACTGATAAGCAATCCACCAGCAAGATTAGCATCATCATAACCAACATAGCCAGGTGGTGAACCAATCAATCGTGAAATACTATGCTTTTCTTGATATTCACTCATATCAAAACGCAGCAATTTCATATTAAGTTTTTCACTTAACTGTTTAGCAAGTTCTGTTTTACCAGTGCCAGTTGGACCAAGGAACAGGAATGAACCAATTGGTTTATTATCAGCCTTTAAGCCAGCTTGACTTACCCATACACGATCAAGAACTGCATCAACTGCCGCATCTTGATTATAGACTTTACGCTTAATCTCTTTGTCAAGAGTTGGCATAAGTTTCTGTGTATTTTCTGCACCAAGCTGTGACTCTGGAATACCAGTGATACGGCTCAATTCACGGCGGATTTGTGCAACATCAATGGTGCGTGACCCACGTGATTGTGTGCGGCGTAATGCTGCGGCACTATCAATAAGGTCAATAGCCTTATCTGGTAGACGTTTATCTGCTTGGAAACGATGACTTAACATCACTGCTTCTGTAACAGCAGCATCTGTAATTTTAACATTATGGAATGTTTCATAATTGGATTTAATTCCAAGCATAATTGTTTTACAATCTTCAATACTTGGTTCACCAACATTAACCTTGTTAAAGCGGCGCATCAGCGCACGGTCTTTTTCAAAATGCTTGGTATATTCTTCCCATGTAGTAGAAGCTATTACCTTAAAATCACCACGTGCAAGTGATGGCTTAATCATATTACCCAAATCAACACTGCTATTGCTACCGCTACCAGCACCATTCATTTGGTGCGCTTCGTCAATGAATAAGATAACATTACCTTGTTCAGTTGCGGCGTTCATGATTTCTTGTAGACGTTCTTCGAAGTCACCACGATATTTGGTGCCTGCAAGTAGACTACCAATATTCAAGCTGTATACTTCATGACCACGTAGAAACTTTGGAACATCATCATGCACAATATTATATGCAATACCTTCGGCAATAGCAGTTTTACCAACACCAGGATCACCAACCAACATAACATTGCACTTGTTCTTACGTGCAAGTATTTGTGTCATATCAGCGATTTCACTTGCACGACCAATAACAGGATCAATCTTACCATCACGCACAAGTTCATTTAAGTTAGTGCAATATTCATCAAGTGCATTACCACCAACACCTACTTGCTTTTTATTGGTCTTTTTATATAATTCTAAAACTTTTTCTGGTTCTACGCCATACTTGTTAAGGAAATAAGCAGCATGGCTTTGTGTTTCCTTACTGATGCTCAAATATAGGTCAGTAATATGAATTTGCTGACGACCAAGTAGGATAACTTGGGTAAAGGCACGGTTGAATACACGTTCAAGACTTTGTGTTTTCTTGGGTTCTGCGGCATCTGTATCTTTTGCTACTGGCGTATTATCAAAGATATAATTTTCCAAATCCAATACAAGATTCTCTACATCTACACCAATTTCTTTAAGAATCTTACTAAAACCACGCTCGTGGAGCATACTAACCAATAGATGCTCTACGGTGTAATATTGGTGATTGTTGTCAATAGCAAATTGCTTCGCTATTTTTACTACTTTTTCAAGGTCGCCGTTGCTGCTAAATTGTGTCATAGTCCTAATATAACATGTATTCAGTAGTTGTCAAGTATTTATTGGTTTGATTTTCTGTATTTCTTTAACTAAATTAAGTTGTTCATTAGTCAAAATTGTTGGAATTTTAATATTAATTCTTGCAATATACTTGCCACGAGTGCCATTTTGTCTTGGGAAACCTTCATCCGTAATACCAAATTGGCTACCGTTTTGAGTTCCACGAGGAATATGTAATTCTATAATTTTACCACTTGGTAAATTTACAGGTAAATTACATCCTAATATGGCTTGAAATGCATCAATTGTAATATCTTCCATTACATTTTCAGCATTTCTTGTAAAACGTTCATGCCGCTGAACACGGATTTGGACATCTAAATTACCACGTGGAACGCCTGGATTGGCATCATCCCCACGTCCAACTACCTGAAATACATATCCATCTTCAACACCTGCTGGTATTTCAATTTGTATTTTATCTTTATTATTTGTGGTATTAAATTCTATAATTTTAACTTGTGGATTTAGTGTATCCAAAAAGTTAAGGTCTAATACTACACGTAAATTACGGTTTCTTGGCTGTTGGCGAGTCTGGAAGCCAAATTGGTTAAAGAATTGGTCATGGAAATTGGCAAATGGATCTGGACCACCGCCAAAGTTAAAATGAAATTCAAATGGATTTCCGCCACCTTGATGCTGATGAAAATTACGAAATTGTGGTTGTGGATTTTTCAAACTATAATCATAAGCGGCACGTTCTTGTGGATTGCTTAATGTATTATAAGCATCGTTGATCTGCTGAAACTTGTCTTTGCTACCACCCAAATCAGGATGATGCTGTTTGGCAAGTTTTCTAAAAGCTGATTTAATTTCTTCTGGAGTGGCAGACTGTGCCACCCCAAGTGTTTCATAATGACTCATACTAATAATTTAGCATGTAATTAATTGCTTGTCAAGGTGCTTTTTGCTGCTGGTGTACCAGCATCTTTCTTTTCTTGGGTTCTGCCCCAAGCACTGATACCTAAAATTGCACCAAATGCAAGATGTATAAGACCACCATTAGAAAGTGTTAGACTTGTCCATTGTGTGTAAGCAATCGTAGTTGCGCCAAGTGATTTAAGAAATACTGGCATTGCCATTGTTAAGAATGGAGCAACGATAAAATCAAAAGCACAAATAAGCATATAAAGAACTGCCATCATAGGACGCCAGAATTTTTGCATCCAATGTTCTGGTGGTTTTTCATTTGCTTTACGTTCTTCACGCAATTGGCGTTGACGTTCGTATTCTATTTCATCTTCTTTTTGTTGTTCACGACGATCTTCTATCATCATCTTATGAAGTTCACGGCGTTCTTCAAGATGAAATTTCATTTCTTCAAGTGCAATTTTACGAAGTTCTACATTCTTTTGATCTTCTGCACTTAATTGTGTTTGTGGAGTAGGTGCATAAGATGTAGCGGCAGTTGTTAATTGTGCATCTTCTGGACGCTCATCATCTGCCATACGGCGTGGACCAATTGGTTCATCATCGTCATCTGCCATCTTATTTTGTTCCTGTAGTTGTTTTTGTTGTGTCTGGTTTAGCGGCTTGTGCATCATAGTATTTTTTGTATGCTCCAAGTTGTGCTTGATATTGTCTAATGATTTTAACAAGATTGGCTTGGTTGATTGCCATGTCTTCATAGTCTTTTGGAGTAATTGCGAAAAGAGTGTCGCTATTTGCCGTTCTAAATGTTGTGTCAATGTGATCATCCGCACCAGTTTTGGCGTTTTTATTTATAATATACCATTCTACGTCACTTAACTGAACTTGGTCTACATTAGGTAACATAAGAGTAGGTTTTTCTACTGTAACTACGGCTGTTGTTGGTTGTGTAGTTTGGCAACCCATAAGCAATGCAGTAGCAAATATAGCTGCAAGTATTCTAACAACCTGGGACATTTGCGGTTCCTTTGTTGACTGTTTCTTCTATGCATCGGAATGATTTTGCCGTAGCATCATTCATGCGTTTCTTGACTTCTTTTGGTTTGGCTTGTGCAAATGCTGCAAGGTCACGATTATTTTTTCTAAATTTTTCTTGTATTGTGTTTACTTCATTACGAGCAGACTGATAATCATCATATGCCTTTTGTGCAATTTCTTGCTGCTTTTGTAAATCTTCTTGTGTTTTCTTTAGTGTTTCGCTTGTAGTTTTAAGAGCAAATTCTTTTGCTGCTACTTCTTGATTTAATCTGGCTAATTCGTCTTGTGTATACTTAAAGTAACCTACAATACCACCTATAAGTGCAATGACGATGCCAATTTTCCAAAGGCTGATTCCAAACATTAGATAATTCCACTTAATTTCTTGATTGCGTCTATATCACTATTTAACTTTTCAGTTTCACTCTTTACTCTATTAAAACTTTTTACACTTTCTTCATATTGTGCAGGATTTTGTGGCACTGACTTTGTAAAGTTTTCCTCATTCATTGGTTGATAATCATTGCTTTTATACCAACGGAATTTCCAATTACCACGTTCAACACCAGTAAGATGATTAAGATCATCTAACATTTCATTTATATATTTGTAAACATTTGGTCTGCGTTGCACTTCAACAAATACAAGACGTTCATTATCAGCAACTTCACCAGTGCTTACGTCAGCATCAAGAATAAAATCATAACCATTTTCGAGAAAACTTACCAAATCAGTCGCTGGCATTAAATCTTTTACTTTGAAACTTAATGTGACAACATCACTTGGGTCACCCATTTTACTATTATATTCATCAATATGAATAGTATTATCAACCAAATACTTTAGGTCGTCTGCTTGTAGACCTTCGTTCAACTGATTATGCTTTTTCATTTTCTTCCTCCTCATTTTCAATTGGAGCTTCTTTATTCACATCTTGTTCTTTTGCACCCTTATCACTCAAGCCTTTTTCAATGCTTGCCTGTAAGTCAGCGAGATCAACTTCTTCACCAGCAATATCTACACTACCTTGTTTAATATCACTCATAAGTTTTTTTGGTAATAGCATTTCTACATACCAAATAGGAAATTCTACAAGTTTACCTTTGTGACTGCCTGGTCTAATGTCAGCGGGACTACGAATTTCAATAGGAACTCGCACTTTTTCTTTTTTATAAGTTATCTTTGCACCATATGGTAATAAACGTTTAGCTGCAGCTGGATCTGGCATACGATCTAGCGGCCACATGAATATGCACTTTACCCAATAACGACTAATAATTGGACCTTCAACCAATTCACCAATACGCCAGTTTGGAAAAGTATAGAAATCCATGTTATCAAGAACACGTTCAAAATCGCAGAGCATGCTGATTGCAGCATCGCTCATATAAATTTGTTTTACTGCTTTTAAATTTTGTTTAATATCCATAGTGACACTCTTAAGTTATTTATAACAAAATGAGGTCAAGATACATTACATTATAATGTCATATATTGTGATTTAAATACTTTTGTGCTACAACCAGCACGGGAAGAGAATACTTTATGAAGCGTAAACAGAAGCTACATCAGATGAACCCTAACTCACAAACCCAAAACAGAAATTATAACAATATAACTCAAATAGAACAGTTCTTACCACAGAAGAAAAGAACAGTCGAGATACTACCCAGAAATCTTAATCAGGAAGACTATCTTGCATTACTCATGGACCCATCTATGAGCATTATTATTGCAAGTGGACCTGCTGGCACGGGCAAAACACTGTTAGCTATGCAAGCAGCAATTAAATTTCTCAAAGAACGTCAAATTGACAAGATTGTTATGACAAGACCAGCAGTTGGCGTTGAAGGTGAGCGTCATGGGTTTTTGCCAGGTGATTTAGTACAAAAAATGGAACCTTGGACTAAACCGCTATTTGATGTGCTACATGAGTATTATACCACACGTGATACACTTTCTATGATTGAAAATGGTGTTATTGAAATTTGTCCACTTGCTTTTATGCGTGGTAGAACTTTCAAAAATGCAGTAATCATCGCAGATGAAATGCAAAATGCAACGCCAAATCAAATGAAAATGTTATTAACACGTATTGGTGAAGGCAGTCGTATCATTGTAACAGGCGATGTTCGTCAGACCGACCGAACAGAAGGTGAGAACGGATTATTAGATTTCAACAAACTAATTAACCAATTCCGCTCCAGCGCACACGTTGGCACCGTAGAATTTACAGGCAGTGATATTGAACGTCATCCAGCAGTAGAGGAGGTATTGCGAATATACGGTGATATCAAATAGTCTTACGACTTAATAACTTTAATAAACGCCATTGGTCATAAGCGTCTTTTACGGCTTCACTTTCATGTTGGCGATCTTTTGCCCAACTTGTTTCTTGAATCCAACCGCCGTTTTTGCCCTGTGCTTTATATATTGCCCATGCTTCTGGTAGATACTGCTCATACCAAGTATCTTCGCCCAAATCATTACGGGTCATACCAAAGAAGGCATTTCCGTCCATTATAGCCATAACTTCGGCTATTGGACGCAACAATTCTTTTTCTTTTTGTGTAAACTTACGCTTTTTAAGTTTTTGGTTATAGTTTTGCCAGAACCATTTTAAAAAAGTATCTGGTTCACTTTTGCTCATTGTAGTTCTGCTAACTCACAAAATGTTGCACTTAAATTAATTTCAGCATCAGCAACCATACTATGATTTACTAAACCATTACGAATGATAACAATAGCCTTATCTTGTGATTCATCAGTCTGTGCAAACAAGTCAAGATTATCATACATCCAACGAAATACTTCTTCCATTTCATCAGGACGAACTTGACTGCAAATTAGTTTACGTGCTTCACGAATCTTCTTTGCCTTAAACAATTCAACTGCTTGCAACCTATAATCACTGCTATTCTGCGAACCTTGTGAGATAGTTTGTAGAACACCACCGCTACTACCACTTTGTAGTGAATTGATACATTTACGCAAATCAGGATACTGTGCGCTAACATATGTATCTAATACATCCAAATCAAAGTTGATATTTTCTTCAACAAGAATCGTAGCCGCACGTGCAGTAAACTCTGTTTTGTCAAGTTTCTCAATGTGGAAGCCTTGACAACGACTATGCAACGCCGGAATAATCTTATTAGGATAGTTGCAAGTCATAATAAAACGAGCAGTGCTGCTATATGTCTCCATCAAACCACGCAACACTGCTTGTGCGTTAGGCGACAGATAATCTGCCTCATCTAAAAGCACTACCTTAAACTCACCAAATGGCATTGTGGATACAAATCCTTCAATGCGGTCACGAATAAAATCAACACCGTTATCTCTGGAAGCATTGATTTGCATAACGTCATAATCTTCTACACCAAGGTCATTCATAAGAACTTTGGCAAGCGTGGTCTTACCTGTGCCTGGTCCACCACTGAACAGCAGATGTGGAATATTCTTCTCACTAACCCACTGACGAACCTGTTGTTGTTGCGCATCATCACGCCAAACATAATCATTTACCGTGCGTGGACGGTATCGTTCTGTCCAAAGATAATTTGTAATCATATGTTTAATATAGTTTAGATTTTATATTTTGTCAAATATAATCGCCAAAAGTCATATCTTCTTTTGGTGCTTCATCACTTGAAAGAAGTATATCTTTTGGGTCAACAAGACGAACAGTGGTAGTTTCACCGTTTTCGTCTGTCATATCAAGACCACGTGTCCAACGACCATGTGCAACAAGAATATATTCACCTGGTTTTACATCTTCTTGTAAACGACCAACAGCAACAACTTGTGCCCAACGTGGACGAATACCTTGACCTTTCTTGTCATCATCAATAATGATAATACCGCCAAGTGTCATACGCTCACCAAAATCCATGTCCTTTACAAGAACATTATTTTTAGTAGGTATAATTTTTCGATAGTCTTCACGAACATGGTGTAGACTGCTTTTTGCTTTATTGAGTTTTGTCATATTCTGCGTCTCTGGCTTCTTAAACGTTCTGCTAATTCTTGACTACGAGCAATTGCATCACTTATACCACCAGTTGTTGGTGCTGGTGTGTTCGGATCAACTGGTGTGGATTCCTGCTGTGAACTAATAAGATTTTCTAATGGAGTAGGAGTTTCAAAAATATCTGCTACCGCCGCTGCATTTGCTTCATCAACTGTATTATAAATTGGTGAATCTGTTAATTGACTACCTTTTTGTGCGTTGTAATAATTTTTCATTCGCTGGTCTCTTGTTTCAATAACTTGTCCACCTGGTCCAAGAATGTCACCACGTGCATTTTGTCTGCTATTACCTACAGCAATTGTTCTTTCTTGTTGTATTCTTAAAGCATTTATATCTAAAAATTTGCCATTTGCTGTGCGATTCATAAAAACTCTACTCCTTGCGTATTTAACGCATAAATTCTGTGAACTCTAAATTATTTCTTAAACTATGTATACGATGGACACCAATCAAATATAAAACAAAACTTGCTACACTACTACCACGACCAACACCCCATACTATATTATTCTTACGCATTGTGTCAACAAGATATTTTAAGTATTGCAATAGCGGCAGCAAATCTCTTTCAGCATATTCTAACAATTCTTGACCAGCACGTTGTAATTCATTTTGGTCTTGGCATTGGTCTAAAATCCATTTAGCAATATCCATATCCAAATATTCCTGTGGCATAAACCATATCTGTTGATTACGCTTGTGAAACTCATTTACACTAATATCCAATGGTTCTAACTTTTGTAGCGGGTTCCAATCAAGATATAACGATTTAATTGCAGCATTATACTTTTCTGGGTTAGTTATTGGAATATCGGATATTTCCCGTTCAGGATTAATATAAAGTAATTCTGCTAGTTCAACATCATTTATTACTGAACGGGAAAATTCGTCAAGATTTGTCACCTTTGATTACCTCTGGCTTCCAATTCTTTTTCAATGGAACAACATTGTTATCATTCTTTTTCTTGATTTCTACTTTATCAGGTTCTTGTTCCCATTGCAACCATTCAGCCCATTCAGCTTCATGATATTCCATTACATTTTGACCTTTTTTCTTTGTTAAAACATCAAAAGTTGTTGGAGTATTACGAAACCACCAAGCAGGTTTGTTCCAATTTTTCATGGTTAATTCTTCCATGAGTTCATCTTCCATTGCCATGTCTTGATCTATATGAATACAAATATTATCGCTTTTGTCACAACTTAAATCAACATTTGTTAAACTTACACGACCTTGACTAATACTTAAAATTTTATACCAAGTAGTAACACCAATGCAATAATTGTTTGGTGCAAAAGGTAATGTTATTAATTTTGTATCTAATTTCTTATGTAATGTAGGTAAAAGTGGATGACCAAGCCATATAAAAATACTATCTTGATATAAATCTTTTATAAGGTGACGAATACGACCAAAAGCAGTTGCTTGGTCTTCGGGTGTTAGCGATTCATCATCAAATGTAATATTAATATTAAAATTGCATGGCTCCATAATTTTAGAATAGCAATTAATTGCACTAAATTCGGCACTCCAACTGATTGTGCTCATCCTACGTCCAAACTATCTTTAAAAATTGGGTTCTTTTTTGTAGCTTCTGCTTCTGCACGATAACGTTTGTTAATTTCTTCCTGATAGGTATCAACGACATTACGTATCTGTTGAATCATGACATTGTTGCCCATACGACCAAGCCATGTCATCTTCTTGTGTAAACCGTTGACTGTTTCAAGTAATTCATCAAGTGTTTTACCACTTAAATCACCCATGAGTGGATGCATTATAGATCACCTGACTTACGATTTTCACTATGCCAAGCATCAAACTTACCGCCTGGATAACGTGATTCTAACTTCTTAACATTTTCATTAATTACATCATTTGGGTCAAGACCAAGTGCAGTGCAAGCATTTACCCAATACCACATAATATCGCCAAGTTCACGCTTCATATGAAATACATTTTCTTCATTTAGTGGTTTACCTTGAAAAAACATCTTCTTAATGATTTCATTAAACTCACCGCTTTCAGCACTTAATCCCATGGCAGCAGTTAATAATAATGCAGTATTAATTTTGGTTTTATCATCTTGATAATTGCTTAAATAATCAAATCTATCAAGAAACGCATAATTGTGTTTGCTTTCTTCACTGGTTACTACGGTAACAAATTCTTGGTAAAGTTTTAAATCAGTCATTGAAATACTCCTGATATAATATAGTTATTATTACATCAGGAGTCAATATTTAAAGTTGTGTGCGGAACCACTTACCAGCACTATTAACGAAAGTGTAACCAAGATGGCTATTACCACTTAAAGTAGTGGTATTTCCATTAATTGTATTACCAGCGGTTAAGAAAAGATTAGTTACAGAAACATTAGAACTAATACTTAAGAACTGACCGTCCATTGGATAACTTGGGAAAGTTACCTTAACATTTGCAAGAGCGCCTGCTGCGCCATTATCAAGAATCAATTTGCTGATTACACTTACGTTTGTAGTGTTTACAGCACTTGTTCCATTGCTTACGTTTGAATAAAGATAATCTGGATTTACACGTGGGCGACTTAATGGGAAAATAGTGATTGTTGCGCCAGCATCATCACTAACAAACTCATACCAATATATTCCAGTTCCACTTTGTGTATAACCAATGCTGTTATTAGTTTGGAGATAATCTTGAAGATATTTTGTTCCAATACTAACAGCACTTGGTAAAATTAAACGGTGACTTGTGCTTGTAACATTAAGTTTTAGGCGAATACGACCAACTGTACCTGCCGCAGGAAAGTTACTAAAAGCAAGTGTTACAGTTCCGTTTGTTTGGACTTTATGATAATGTCCACGGCTATGATCTAATGTGACATTGGTAGAGATAATACCATTATCATATTCTGTTTCACGAAAATCTTGGATTTGCGCACTACTTAAGAGTGTCCCACCCATGTTATTGTTCAACGTTGTTCCAGTTAGTGCACTTTTTACAATTGCTTTACTTTGCAAATCATTAAGTTCACTTTGAGCATAAGCAAAGTTATTTTTAATATTTGTAAAGTTATCACGAAAACCTTGGCTATCGTTATCAACACCAGCAACGGGATAAGCAGAATTAATATTATTAGGGTTAATGTTACTCATTTAATGTTTCCAACAACTATATTTATTTATGTAGCAGTTTCCAAGATATTTTGTAATGGGAACTTTAAGTAACTATCATTTGCAAATGGCAATTGATATTGATCTTGATTATTGATAAATTGTGTTTTAGTGTTATCAAATGTAGTTGGTGATTTTAACTGTAATGTTTGGAAATTACCTTCTTCATATTTTGGCACAGTTTGGCTACTGACACCAACATTTTTACTACTATATTGCCAAGTTTGACCAGCTTTTGCACCAAGTTGAACCAAAACAACATCATTTAGCGCAATTTCTTGAACAAATGTCAATGATACAGTTCTATTAGATATGCTTATTTGCCAAACACCACCACGCTTGTTTACTGTTGCAGTTCCATTTTGAACTTCTGCATAACCTGGTATTACCGCACCATCTTGATTCCAACCATCATTGTATAAAATTGGAAATTCTGTTGGATTGTAGTTTTGTTGGGTGCTAAAAACAACATATCTACCATTCCAATCACCGCTTTCATCACCATCCATACCGCCTATATCATTAATTTGGGTTATAGTTGCACCATCTACATGATCGAATGGTATATCTAGTGCATAACCTACTGTTGCAGTTGGAGTAATACTTAAAATATATCCAGTATCAAACGTAGTATATTGTTTTGTATAAAAGAAACCAGTCGCAATGTCATAGTTAATATCAAGATTGTTATCAAAAATATAACGGTCAGCAACAAATGGTATTAATTTAATATCATTTGGCACACCATTTTTTAACAAATACAGCACACGTTCACCAGTGCCTGGTTTTAAATAAGCTAAAACTGCCGCTGTTTGGAATCCTAAAATTCTTCCATCTGGTTGAATACTTGTTTCCCATTGTGGTAATGTATTTGTATTTGTTTCACCAATGCCAACAACTAAATCATTATTCATGAGTGTTAAATCATTTGGGTATAATCTTCTACCATCATTAATTAGGAAACTTGGTTGCGGAACACTTGGTGTAAGATAACCATTTACATTAGTATAAGTTTTTGTATCTTCAATAAGGTCAACATACACTACATCATAAAGTGCATTTCCGCCAGCATCGGTTGCAGTTGCATAATGATAATCACCAAAATAGAATTTTTTATTATAATGGCGAGTTTGCATGACACTTATATAATCACTTGCTTGACTACTTGTCAACCCATACCCAACTAATGCTTTAATATCAGTTTGTATTCCCCAATAAGGATCATTTGGACGATAGATATCTTCTAATTTAAAGTAATCAGTGTTACCTAAAATTGTTGTTAGGATATTACGTTTTGCAATGCTTGGTAAACATACCAAATACAAATTATCATAAGGTTCATATGTTACACTGTTTACTGTTAAAGTAAAGGTTTTTTGTCCACTGATATCTTGACTATAATCAGTTGCACTAATTATTATGTTATAAGTTCTATCAATTGTAGTTGGTGCAGATGTAATGCCATTTGCAGTATTTGTTACATCAAAAGTTGTTGTGCCTTTGTCTAAACTAAACTGTTGAAAACTAATACGACCGCTCAAATTACCATCGTTAAGCAACGTTAAACCTTGTGGTATTTTACTTCCACTTGCTAATGAATAATATAATTGTCTACCACTTGCTGCAGTTGCACTAATTGCTAATTGACTTATATCACCAGTGTTAACAGTTCCTAAATTACTTGGTGTATTCCATGTTATTCCAAGACTTACGGCACCAAGAATTGTTACTGTGAAAACACGATATTCACTAACGATTGTCGGATCTATAACACTATAAACCTGAATACCAAAACTATAACTTTGACTTACATAAGATTGTTCAGGTACAAATCCAGTTAGCCAACCTGTTGTTGAATCAAGTGTTAATCCTGGCGGTAAACTGAAAGTGCTTTGGTCCCATGGGCTTGTATCCCATGGAACACTATCTGCATCCCAACCAGTACCAGTAGTGCCAACTATACTATATCCAACATTAATATTGTCGTAATCTATACCTTCAAATTTAAATGCAAAGTAATTACCACTTGTAAATATTGCATAATCACCCATTGTTTCAGTTAATAGCAATGGACGGCGATAGTTAGTAATGTCACTTGTAAAATAAGTTTCATCATCTGTTATAAGTGTATTATCAGCGGTTAGTGATTCATGATTGTAAACAACAATATTATAATTTTTTATGTCAAAACTTTTTCCATCACTTACTTCAATTGTAAAGTAATATGTAATTTTTCCAAAACTAGTAAAAGTTTGACCTGGTGGAAGTAACAAATCAGTTTGGTCATATGGGACAGAATCCCAAGGATTTGCATCAATGTCCCATCCATTTGGTGGAACATAGTTTGGAATAAGAGGACCACTTATGATTCCATCATTACTTAAATTTGTTCCAAGTGGTAATTGTCCACTTAATAAAGAATAAGTTAACGTATCACTATTAAGATCAACTGCGCTTATTGGTATGCTTATAATAATACCATCAGTAAACTCGCCTAACGTGGTATAATTGCTTGTAAGTAACTGTGGTGGATAGTTACCAGTAACTGTTATACTAAAACTTCGATCTGTTATTTTACCACTACTGCTAAATGCACGAACAGTAAATGAACTTGTTCGATCTTGAGTAACTGCTTCTGGAACACCATCAATACTGTAAGTATCTTTTGGATTACCTGTAACTTGACCACTGCTATCGATTTGCATACCAGCAGGCAACCTACCAGCGATAAGTGCGTAATTTACATCTTGTCCATCTGGTTGTCCAGTTGGGTCAACAGCTTGTAATCCAATTTCAAAAAATTGTAGGGCTTGAACTTTACCAAGATTACCTTTTGGTGTCACCCATTCAGGATATCCTGTTCCATATCCTTGTGCTTGTTCTTCTGTAAGAATATCAACTTGTTGATAAAAACTTTCCCCAACAACATAAGGATAAACTGGATTACCACTACCATCAACGCTACAAAAATATGCATAAGTTCCACTTGGATAATCTGGTGTAACACAATAGCGACCATTGTGTGCATCTAAATCACCAGTTCCATTAAACTGATAATCTTCTATAAACATTCCCATAGGATAAGTTGCTAAATCATATGCTGTTGTTGCTGCACGATAAGAACTTGATCGTAAACCGTAACCACTACTAAGGTTTGCAACACCACTATTTGCATCAAGTGGGTCAACATAACCACTCGGACCATAAATTGGAAAACCGTCTAAACTAAACCCTAATATTTTACTGTGACCATCAGGATGATATAAACTACCATCAAGATAAGGTATGACATCAACTTCTGGCAAACCACGAACGGTTGAACTATATGGACGACCACCTAAACCACTTAACCAAATTGGTGCAAAGCTATAATCATTATAGAAATAACGACCTGTAGTTCGTGCACGACCACCTGCATAATCTTGTTTATACCAATGTTGTCCATTATCTATTTCATCTTGTGCTATTCCATTTGCATAACTTTGATCAAAATGGAAACCAGTAGGTGTTGTAAAACCAAAAGGTGGTAGCGTGTCAATACTTGGTGAATAAATTGCAACACCATTTAACCAAAAACCAACAATAGCCTGACCTACTGTTTGTGCATTTTCGGTTACTGTTTGACCACCACGCCAAACCCAACTGCGATTATAATATTGTGCAAGAGGAACTGTGCTTGCATAAATGCTACCGTATCCATGATATGGTATACCAGTTGCTGTTAAATTAATTGTATTTTGAAAATCGTTTGGATGAACTTCAACATTTTCTAAAAACGTCCAGTTACTACTGACATTTATAAGACGACCAAGTTGTAGGTTGGTTGCAAAACCATTATAATTAGGCATGTTTTAATTTTCCACAAAGATATTTATGGATTATTAAACTCTTATCCAGCGTGGTCCACCAGGTAATTGCTGTGGTATTGGATTGCCATTATAAGGTGCATATTTTACATAATGCCAACTATAAGGAGTTGTAGGACTTATGCTACTAACATTGCCTTGAACAGTGCTATCATTTGCAATAATACGCAAACTGCTTACACTGATGTTACTACTAATAGTAATTCTTGTTCCATCACTTATATTAGCATTTGCAGGCATGTAAACGTTAGCAACAGAAACTGTGCCACCTGTTGTATAATCAAGAATAAGAGTTGATGTATTTCCAGTTAAAGTAACCGTATTACTGCTTGAATTTGCGAGGTTTGCAAATGTATAACCATTAATTGTTACATAACTCAATACGTAGGTATTACTTGCTACGCCATTTGCACTTAATAAATTTGCTGTAAAGTATGCAGGTAGATATGCTGCAACACTTGTATTACTATAAAGACCAGTTAGATATTGTGAACTACCCACAAAATATGTTGCATAAACATTACTTGTAGTATTGACATTACCAGCATTAATATTACCGCTATAAGTTGGTAGATATGCTGCTGCAATAACATTACTATACAAACCAGTTAATAGACTACCATTACCGATAAAGTAAGTGCCGCCAACATTACCAGTTGCTACAAGATTACCAGCACTTAAGTTGCCAGTATAAGTTGGTAGGTAACTTCCAATATAAGCACTTGCTTGTGTATTACCATACATGCCACTTAATGTGCTACCATTGCCAAAGTGATAAGCAGCAGTAACATTTCCGCTCGTGGTCAAATTACCAACACTTATATTACTTGAAACTGTTACGTTACCTGTAACTTGTAATTTATTGGAACCATCATCGGTTCCACCTAATACCCAACGTCCACTTGTAATGCGACCTGCTTCATTTGCTAACAAAGTTCCATCAGTGTGGAATACGATTGCTTTACCAGTTGATGCAGTTCCAACGGCAATATTACCATTAGAAACGTATAGATAAGCATCATTTGGATATGTGATAGTGAAACTGCTATTGTTATAATTGTTAGCATTTATACCAAGATCAACAAAGTATGCACTATCATTACCATTATTTGCGGTGGCAACAATATCGGCACTTGTGCTACTACCATTTCCAATATTTTGGATATTAATTTGTGTATAAGTTGTGCTACTTTCAACAAATTGTGCGGTTACACTTGTTAAAGGAACTGTTCCAGCAGGTCCAACGATGAGGTCATATGATGAAACAAGATTATTACCAGTAATATTACCAGTATAAGTTGCAAAAGAACCAAATGTATTTCCAGTTGTAACGATATTACTACTGCTATAAATGTTACCAGCAATACCCATGCCGCCTTGAACAACGATAGCACCAGTAATTGTGCTACTTGCTTGTGTAGTATCCTTTAACCAAAGAGTTGTTGCATTAGATAAAACAACATCACCAGTTCCATTTGCATCAATATTGATATTTGCATTGGTGCCACTTGGACTTGTTATATAACTAGTTGCACTTACAACTAAATTAGACCCTGCACGTAGAGCAACATTGCCAACTACGTTCAAATTACTTGTAAGAACGTTACCATTATAAATTGTAAGATAAGCCGCAACATTGGAATTACCGTATGTACTTGGTGTAACACCACTTAATCCACTTAAGTAATAACCATTACCCAACACATATGCTGTAGTTGCAAGATTACCAGCTGCTGCAATATTAGAATTACTATAAAGAGTTTGTATATTTGCAATTGCAATATTAACTGCAATAAGATTTCCAATTGTGTTAACATTAGGTAAACTATTACCACTAAAATTCTGTGCATTTACAGCAGTGCCAGCAGTAGTAGCATAAACTGCAGTAGTTGCTAATGTAGCACTACTTGCTACCCCACTTAAATTACCAATGATTGGGTATGTTGTATTTGTAGTAATTTGTCCATTAAATGTAGCATTGTTAGCATACATAGTAGTAAAGTTTGTTGCATTTGCAACTATTGCACCGTTATTTGCAACAACAACATTAGCACTACCAGGAGCAAGAGTAAGGTTAGCGCCAGCCGTGTGAGTTTGATAAACATCACTGCTGTTAAGATTACCAAATATTTGGCTAAAGTTATTATTTGTTTTTATATACGCTGTTCTAAGCGGATCGCCAGTGCCATCATTACCAAATGCACCAACGTTAATAACCTCTTGTACCATTAAAAACTCCTGCGATATTATTTAGCAGGAGTTATTTTGTTAGAAACTAACGCTAGTACCACATCCACAGCCACCACTGGCATTAGGATTTTCTACAACAAGTGAACTACTTATAAAATCAGTTTTATAATCAATAGTGCTACCAATTACATAAACATGAGCAGTGCAATCTACGATAAACTTTTGTTCATCCCCCAAATCAATAATGTCATCACGGTCTGGTGTGCCTTTTTCATCATATTCAGTTGCATCGACTGGAAGCCAAAAATATTCAAAACCCGCACAACCACCACCTTGCAAACCAAATACAAGATGAGTTTTTTTCATCTTTTGTAGGGTATTTTTTATATGATTTTTTGCATCTTCTGTTAAACTTACAATATGTTCTGTCATTTTACTTAAACCTATAAGTTATACGTCCACGAGTTAAATCATACGGACTTAATTCAACACTTACTCGATCTTCTTCTGTAATTTTAATTTTATTTTTACGCATATTACCACTTGTATATGCAAGTATTAAGTGTCCATTTACATCTACTCTAAAATTACCATTAGGTAGCACGTCAACAACCACTCCTTCTAAACTTACTAATTCTTCTTTTGCCATAGATTACTTATATTTTACACTTATACTGTCACCTGTATCAGGGTCAAACATTGTAAATGCACCAGGTTCAGTAGGTGATGCTGGTACAACTGATGTATCAACAGGATATCTTAAATATTTTTCAACTTCTTCGGTAGTAAGTGTTCCGATAGAATTTAGCATACCATAATTTGTTAAATCAGGTTCACGCCAATAACCAGAAGTATCAGCAGTCGTTGTTGTATATGTAGTCCAATTACCTTGTGTTGGATATCTTGATGCTTCTCGTTTTAATTGTTCTACTTCACGGCGTATTTCTACCAATTCACGCCACATTTGTTCAAGTGGTCCAAAATTGATACGATCTGGTTCTACTACTTTAGTTAAAACTAATGCTTGTTGGAATGCATCTGTTACTGTTGGGTCTTTACTAGTGAGAACTTTATCAATTTGTTGTAGTGCTTCTAAAACATCAGTTTGCAGCATCTAATAAATCCTTACGACGATATAACATTGTCAAACCAGGTGCCCAATAAAGATTTTCAGCAATATGCCACGGATCATTGGTTTGTAAAAAGTTATTAATACCAAATACCATGCCAATAGGTTGACCACCATTAAGTTGAATAGGTGCTGGTTGATGGGCAAAAGTATAGGTATCTTGAATTACAATATAACGTTCCACAAATTGTGCAAACCGTTGACAAACTGCATTTACAAAATTACCTTCTTGGAAACTGTTAATAAACAACATATCAGTATCTTCAATAGTTTCATCTTCCAAAATCATTCTATTATGAAAAACTAATTTAATATTATATGTGTTTGCAATTTCTTGATATTCACTTATATCAATCTTGTTATGGTCATAAATTACAATTGTTTCAGGTTTTGCACTTAATGCACAAAGTGTGCCCAATCCTTGTCCAAATCCTACAATTGTAATATGTTTTACACGACGACACCATTCCATAAATGGTATCATCTGGCTATTTGTATGAATGTTTTCTGCGATGTTTTCATAAATGTCTTGCATAATATTAGTTATACACCTTTTTCTTGTTGAATGCAAATTTGTAATAGCGATTGGTAATGTTCCCATGCCTCTCGGACAGCAGGATATTTTTCACGAACCAATGCTTCATAATAAGAATTTTCTATAATTTCATTTACAGTATTTTTTGGAGTCCATATTTCTTCACGTGTATTATTAGGACCAACATTTACACGAAAAAGATAATCTTTTTCTAAACCAGCATCACCAAATTCACGCCGTGTTACAGTTTTACCACCGTCTGGACTTTCATAAATCCAAGTAGTCATTGCCATATCCTAATGTATTTGGTGCATGGTCTAGAATTAAACCTTTTGGTGTTTCATAGAAGTAAGCATCTTCATCGTTAATGGTTACTTTTAAATCGCTATGATGAATATCATAATCTGTAAAGTCACCACCTTCATCATAAACACGAAATACCCATAGGTTACCTATGGGTAATAAACATCCTACAACACCATTTGCACTTATTGGTTTATTCATCCTCGCCTACTTTTACTACCTACTGTTGTCATATCTGTTTCAGGCGTAGCATAAGCATAACCACCCTTATTAAAAAGTGGCATACAGCGTGACGCTTTTAACATAATTTCACGTTGCACTTCGGGACGTTCCTTGTGCAAGTTGGTCATGATACCCCTCGCAAAACCGTTACCAACGCTATTACCAAGTTTACCGCTATCACGATCCAAAGAATAATCTGGTAAATCATTTTTATATTCTCCAACTTGACGCTTTTTAGCGGCAATTTGTGAAGGATGCAACCCACGTTTCATAAGCCATTGGTCATGGGCTGTCATTTTTTTGACAGTTGTAGACTTTGATTTGGCTGTGCGAGTGCTTGTAAAATATGCTGGCAAAAGGTGCATGGTCATAGGAATACCCCTGATTTCACAACTGCCTAGCAGTATATCATAGTTTTGCACCCTTGTCAAGTCCATTTTATGTCAGAGTTGTGCCATATTTTTCGTTAATTTTTGCAATTTCTTCTTGCCGTTCATAATTGCGTCGCAATTCATCAACAAGACGCTGTTCGTTATAACGTTCACTTTCTACTTTATCCTTTGCCATCAAATAAACACAACCAGTAAGACCAACAAAAGATAATAAAAATCCAAACGGAACCGCACTATCAAACAAATAATATGATAGTATCATAAGTCCAAGTAGTGAACCAAATGCTCCACTTATAATTAAAATTCCATATACCATATAAATTGAAAACTTTTTAAGAAGTCTTGTGTCTATCAAGTTCTGCATCTTCTGCCTCTAACTGTATAATACCATCACGAATGTTCAACCGCTGTTTTTTAAGGTCAGCGATCATTTTTTCTTCCTGTGCATCAGGAAATTTGTGCTTGCGTTCCAGTTCATCAATCTGGTCATCAAGCATTTTGTGCATCATTTTAAGGTGATTAATTCTTCTCATACTCTTATATTATCACAAAATAATACGCTGTCAAGATTTATTTTTTTTTATGACGACTTAATCTATCTTGTAGGGCATTTATAAGCTGTGAAAGTGGGATATGATTTTGCTTATAACCTGTTGCAATAAAATTTATGTATTTTTTAGTAGGTAAAGCCTTATTATGATAGTTGCTGAACATTTGATAAGCATATGCTTTATAAGTTTTACCACCATAATTTACACTAATTATAAGATGTTTATAATGGCTGCGATGGTCTTCCATAGCATCCAGTTTAGGAACAGATTCTTTTGGTATTGAATATAACACGCCTTGTATATTAGAGTTTTTATCAGGACGTATATCACTGAAATGCTCAAGAGAAAACTTATAACCGTGAACACTTGCACGTCCAAGAAGTCTTGCTTCTGGAACTCGTTTGTGCATTTCACCTACATTTGTGTTGTGTCCGTAACTAAAATATAATACTTCGTCAGCCATAGTATTACTTATTTTAAAAGTTGTGAGAATATAAAGTGACAACTTATACGATTTTCAGTTTCGCCAATTTCACCTATCATTTCATGCCATTGGTCATAATCGTTAACTTGTAAGTAGCCAGTGTTTATTTCATATGGAAAGAAGTATTTGGGTTTAGTTTTTTCACGGTCACAGTAAAATTTAGTTCCCAAATCATTATCACTTTCACTCAAATAAACTTGCATACTAATTGGAATGTTAAAATAACCATTACTTTTTGCTTCTTCTGGATCAAAATCACGATGTATTGGACTTTTATATCCATACATATCTCGCCATAAACTTATAATGGTTCTATCTATAAATTCAAAATTCCAATTTAATTTTTCTTGTAATTCTGTGGCAATACCGATGCTTATTCTTTTAAGTTGCGATAACTCCTTGCAACTTTGAAGTTTTAGTAGTTTTCTCGGTAATTCTTCTTGTTTTAATTGGGACTCCCACTCATAGGAATCCCATTTTGCTGTTTTACAAAATTCTACAATTTCCTGTGGAAATACATCCGTAACACGATACAGATTGCTTGCCATAGGAATTATATTCATTGGTCGTCTTCTGGTTTCCAACCCTTACAAATTGCTTTTTTATTTTCTGCAACTGCTTTAAAATCTACTGGCCAAAGTGGTGGTTTGTTCAACTTATTTGTGCCAGGTGGAACTGGAATAGAAAGACCTGTTGCAGCTTCAAGGTCTGCAATAGTAACTTGAACTTTAGTTAAATCATTACCTTGATTTTCCGCTTGTGGAAATAAGAAAGCTAATACTTCATTTGTCTGTGTATCAATAACAACTTTCCATAATTTATTTGGAACAGTAACCTTATTATTACCTATTGTTTTATCTTTACCAACTGTGTAGACATCACCTGCATAGATTACAAGAGTATGCTTGCGACTGTATGTCCAAGCACCTGTTGAAGTTTCAAGTAACTTCCAAATACCACGGTTAAGACCAGGCAATTGTGGACTCATATTACTCATAAGAAATGATTCATATTCAACTTGTTGATCCCAACTTTGATGTGCATCATTTGCAATATGTCCTTGGTCATAACCACTGCCAGCATAATCACTTGGTGTGCTACGCTTATCAGCAGGTAGTGCGGCATCAGCAACAAATGCGTTGGTGCGCTTTACACAACCATTTACATGTTCTAATGTAATGTTCCAAGCTGCCCATAATGGAATCTTTGCTGCATTGTCGTGCATAATAAAATAACCTTGACGGCAAAGTGGTGTAGTGTCATGCTTACCACTGGCTACAATTTCACCATATGGCATAAATGCTTTACATACTTTTGGATCTTGGTTTGGTCTTTGGTCCCAACCATATACTAATGTTGGAACTAATAGTGCTATAAAAGCAATAATAATTTTTTTCATTGAATCTTCCTTGATTTATAGTATTTACCAAAAGAAAACACCAGTAGATTTCTCTACTGGTGTCACTTTCTTTAGATATTATATTATTTTTATATTTTTCTAAAACAAGCTAGTTATTACGTTCAAAAAGTTTTCTAAAGTTAGTTAATGTTTTAAGTTAGTTACTTTCGGCCTGTATAGTTAGCCTAGAGTTAGCCTACAGAGGTTCCTCAAATTTATTTAGCACTTGATACCAATATCACTAAACATTTCTCGTGCTTCACCGCATTCTGTTTCTGTAAGTTCATCACTCATAGCACTTAAAAACAACAACTCAAGTTCAGTCTCATCAAGATTTGTTGTCCAATCAACAGGTTCTTCTTTTTGTGGCCAAGTTTGTTGAAAAGTAAACTTATAGTTCCAAAAGTTTTTTTTATCGTTTTCCATTACCATGCCTCATAATCAGTTACATCTTTTTTAGCGATTTGTTGACCATCGTCATCATAAGCAATGGATTGAATACTTTGACCAATACCCGTGACATTTTCAACGATTATTTTAACACTTCTGGCGGTCATCATTAAATCACCATCAAGCCACTCTTTAATTTTAGAGAGTTCGCTAGTGAGAATGTGAACGCCAGTAGTATTACGTTTACTTTTAGTCACGATCCATTGCAGCCGCTTCGTTGATAAGTTCAACGAGTTCTTCAACTGAACCTACAATGATTTTTGCATTCTTCCAGTCGTCGTTACTATCACGACCACTGACTTCAAACATATAACCATTGTCATACATTCTAATAGTAATGTCTTCATTTACTTTTGTAAGTTTATCACCAATCTTCATAGTCTTTCCTTTTGCCATTTTACACTCCTTTACTTAAATGCACAAAATAATGGTTTCACATCTTTAGAACCATCACTCATTGTAAAAAATCCCCAAGCCTCTTTTGTTTTAACATTCCAAACAACTTTAAACATATTGCCGTTTGCATATTGAACAACTGTAAGATTAGGGTCTTCAAAATTACTTTTTGCAGGTTGAAAATCTTTATCACCCCACTGTATCATAGTAGTGCTACCACCTTCAACTACTGTAAAATTATACCCATCTTGAAATGCACAAACAATACTATTTGTTTTAGCAAGCGCAGGTGTAGCAAATAACAATACTGCCAATAAAATCTTCTTCATCACAACACATCTTTCTGTTTAATATTACCCCATTGGTTTTGTAAAATAAATCTTGTACCAACAGTTTGTTCATCATGTTCTAACCGAACTTCTCTTATAATAGTCCATTGTGAACGAATAAACAACAAATCCCAAAGCCAACGTAACATTACGCTACGCTCCATGTATAATCATCAACTGTCATCACAGTTTCCATACCATCATATTCATCAATGCGATATTTGGTTCCAGACGCCAATTCACGGATTTGTAAATCACTAAAACGGTCACTTGCCTTATCACCTAATTCTTCTACAACCTGCACAAGGTTAGGATCAGTTCGTGAAATACCATGGTCGGACCAATATTCACCATCACGTTTCCAGTGACTAAAAAACTCGTCATCACTATCTTCACCAAGTTTCATAGTAGCACGTTCTAATGTAAATCCACTCAATTCAGCATAGCGTAATATTGCTGCTTTGGACAATCCAAATCCACCATAACAAGCATTATAGACAATCTTGGTCATGACGCAATCCTATCCCTATCTATACTCATAATAACACTGTTACCAATATCTGTCAAGCTATTATTTGGTGGAAAGAAAATGTAAGCATTAGGGTCATTTACCTTTGTGCCGTTTAGCCGTATGCCACCGCTATCTACCAAACGGTTAAACTCACTCTTACTTTTAGCAAGTTTAGCATCAATGCCAACCTGTGCAAGATTGACAGCACGAGCATATTCTGCAAGTGGAACATAATGCCAAGTTGTTAGTATTTCTTCTAATGCTATATTCATTGTTCATTTCTCAACGATGCCAACACATATTCTTCACTGGTCATATTAGCATAGGCTTGAATATGACCTAATCTAATTGCCTTTGTAATTATTCTTTCTTCTGCTTCGGTTAAACGACCAGAATGCACTCTAATTTCAGCACGAGGCACAAGACGCAAACCATCAATAAACCTGAATTGTCTATGATTTGGACCTACACTTACAGTATCGGATTTTTCAGCAGTGATCATATCTGTTCATATACCTTTGGCGATTAGCATCAACTAACTGTGACATTATATCATTAAACTCTTTACTGACCACCCATGGTTTTTCAGCGTTTGGAATTATTTCTTTACTGTCCGCAAACATCATGGAACCTTCAAGTGTTTTTGGGTCATGGACGAGCCGCAACTTATCTTCTGCCCACAGTCTAAACAATTCACTTGTAGTATAGGTCACTTGCAAATCTCGTTGATTTCTGCAACTGTGCGTGTGGTCTTGGCATATTCCATTTTACAACTGTTCTTCTGCCAACTATCAACGCCTGCACCAACCATGATAGCAGACATTACAACAGCCATAAAAATAAAATACCACTTATATTCTAACATTATACATTCTCCTGTGAACATGTTGGACACAGCATAGTGCGTGTCATTTCTTTTATATCTGGACTTTCAAATCTTGAAAATGCATCCCATACTGGTTCTATCTTGTGATAAGAATAGTTCCAACCACGCAACTGTTCTTTGCGCTTTGCTGCACGGTTTTCAATATTATCAGCAAGGTTATCCCTCTCGCTTTCCTCGTGTGCGTGTTCTTCTACGTGACCACACGCATCACATGTAAGCGTAATGTGATATGTCTTAACTGTAAAGGTATCTAAACCCATTAGTAAGTCTCTACTTCTTTCAACAACCGCTGACAGCGTTTGCGCCAATCATCACGTTGCTGTTGTGCTTTTTCATAACTCAATTCATACGAGTCATTAGCGATAAACCATACCAAATCACGATACTGCTCTAACTTGGCAATCTTTTTACGAATTGCTACAATTTCTTCTTCCATATTATCCACCCCAAATATCATCGTGTAGTGCATGCGTTTTATCAGGACTGCGATACATATCACGATGTGTAGTATTGTATGTTTTAAAAGTATGATTGGTAATATAGGCACCTACGCTTAAAAGCACAATGTGTCCTATAATCCAATAAGGAAACCACAGCATCCAACCTACCATAGCACAAAATATAAAACTCCACATCATGGCTAACACCATCATAAGTTGATATTTTGTAATAGGTGGTAAACTAGCAAGCGGATTTTTATCACTATCCATTAGCGGTTCCCATACATATTCTTTTATATTACGCACCATTATTCAACTCCAAAATGTTTTTTTATATCATCACGAATCTGTTGAGCAGTGCCATCAATCGTAGCATGAGCATCACACCATTCCATACATTCACGCACAATTAGTTCGGCAAACTTTTCAACATCCTCTTGTTCGGCATAGCCATGGATGAAGTAGTGTCTAGGTGTTTCGTGGTCTACATAGTTTAACAGACCTGCATCTAGTGCAAGTTCTATAAATCGTTCATTCATAGTTTTTCTTCCCAACCATCATTTATTTTGTCCCAATGACGACGATCATATAATTTTACAATAAGATACAACCACAATATTGTCAAGCTAAAACTTGCACCAGCATGGTCATGACCCGTCCATTTGGTATCAAACTCAATGTCTGCAATATCAGTTAATTTGGTTGTATTACCAAATTGTATTTCCAAGTTTTTATTTTGCGAAATTTTATAATCGTGAAAAAACCAATCATTTAATCTTGCCCATTCTTTATTAAAAGGATTGTTAATTTGTAATCTAAAATATATCATGACCACCTCATTAAAAATAAAATATACGCCTCTTTATCAAAAAAGTCAATAGTTTCCCAACCACGATAGCCAAATAAATTGTTTGATAAGTTATCCCAGCACCATTTTAGTATTTCTTCAAAAGAAGCAATACCATTATATTGCCATTCATTATGCATATTCTCTGCTTTTACGCCCATCGTACTACCCATATTAAAAAATCTTCCTCACTGGCAAATTCAAGTGATACAAATCTTCCTTGGTCTCTGCCTATCGTTATACCTTGATCCTCATGCCACACTTCAGCTAATTGAATTAAGTGTTTTGGGTATTTTAGTTTACCATTATATTTTTTTACAATATAGGTATTACAACGATCAAACTGCCGTGAAACTTGGTTTATATCAATTATCATACCTACCTCAAAAAAGTAGTGGGCAACATCAGTCACCCACTGCACCATCATAGTTCCACTTAAATGAACCCCATAGTGAACGGGCTTCATCAACTTTGGTCTGGCTACCAAGATGCTTGCGGATCAAGTCCATAACCATCTTGCGAGTATCCTTACCATCAAACTTACCAAACACAATACCAGGTGCGAACTGGTCTTGTGCCTTGATAATAGGCATCCACTCTAACGCATAACGCTTACGGTCAAGACTATGAGCAACAACCGTGTCAAAATAGTGATCATATGACTTCACAGTTTGGTTTACACCAATCCAAAAATCGGTTTCAAAATCTTCAACACGCTTGCGGTCATCATCCAACATAAACGCCTTTGCATCATCCATCTTTTCTTCAACAAGAAGTTCAATGATGTTCTTCTCGTGAAGCAGATGATCCTTGGTCTTATGAATACGCAAATACCACTCACCCTTGCACTTGACCATGTGACCATCGTCAAAGCGTATGATATAACCTTCAATGCCTTCTGCATCTTTGGTTTCATCCATAAGGTGTGACATAGATTGTGCAGAACCTTGGTAAGTCTGCACCACTTCTATGTCAAACATATCACCGTATTCTTGCAACCATTGTAGGCTTGCATACACGCCGCTATCCTTACGACGAGCAGCAATCAACACAAGACGATCTACAGGATAGTCCACAACAATACGTTGCTTACGTGAACACCATTCAAAGATAGGAGTGTAACCTGTCTTGTTTTCACACCAACGAGCAAATTGCTCATACTGTGGATGACGAGCAACAAACTCTTCTGCTTGCATGGAGACTTCGGTAATCCCCATTTTTGTCCCCCAACGGATACCACCATCAGTAAACACAGGCGTAATCATGGAGCCGTCTAACTTCTCCAAGATAACATGCGGCTGTGAAAAGTCAATCACACCAAACTGCGTTTCATCACGTTCACCAATGTTGAAGAACTTATGAAGTCGGCGTGACATGATAGTGCCGTCCTTGTGGAACAGCATACCACGACATTCACGGCGTATTGCATCAAATTCGGTTTCAACAGGCGGAAACGTATCGGTCATGGATACCATGTAGTTGACTACATAGCCCCAATCACGCTCTGCAATAATAAACTCATCACGACCTTCAATAGCAGGACGAACCTGATCAAGGTGAGAGATATGTGGGAAATCATACTTCATAGCCATTCTCCATTAGGCTATAATACCACATTTTAGCGGTTTGTCAAGAGATCAATTCGGGTCTTAAGTACCTTTAATTCAAAGAGTTTTCCAAAGGCTTTACGGGCTTCCCGTTCACTTTGGTCCTCTAACCTCTCAAAATGGTCTACCAACAGGTAGGCTTGATAGGAATAAAATACTAAAATAGCACATATTCCCATGCCCAATAACCAAGCCAAAAATAGCGACAAATAATATAATATCATGCTGCTATCATAGCAGTTTCTTGTGGTTTGTCAAGCATTAAATTTGCAGTTTTAATCTGTGCAATACCAAAGTTTTCACGGCGTTTCCAGTAGATATATTCCAAATACTGGTTTTCTGTAAGATTTACGTCACCATTATACTTGAACGTTACATGAACTGGTGTGTTAAGTTCACTATCGTGTAGTAGATAATTGTAGAAATCGTAACTATATGTACCGTTTACAGGATAGTTCTTAAGTGTATGGTAATCAATTACACTCTTGCGTTGAAAGTCAATCAACTCGTCAATAAAGTTTTCATTAACAGCATATGTCTTACGCACAAATGCTTCAACCAGATCAAGCACATGTTCAATTTTATTATTAGCAACAATACTAATAATAATCTTCCACATCAAACTCATACGACGAATGGTAAAGTTATTGACCATCATCTTTTCATTGCCGCCAGTCCAACTGTCATAGAAGTCAGCGATAGATTGGAACTCATTACGCATGAACTCATCTTGCTGAAAATACTCATACAAGTTTTCATAGAAGTCAGCATAACTTACGCCAAACTTTTTGTTCAACACACGTGCAACATAACTTGTGATACCGTTAGTATGCAGACCCATAAGATAGCAACTGAATACAAGTGACTTCTTAAAATCTTGTGGTGGCATGTCTTTTGTTGCAACAGTAATTTCCACGCTTTCTTGTAGATCATCAAAGTTGTTTACGCCATGAAAGTAATCTGGTGCAAGGATTGTTTGGATTTTAAACTCATCACGCTGTGCCAAGTTAAGTTCAGCATTTTCTAACAACATACTGATCCATACTTCAATACCGTTATGATTACCAGCATCAAAGATACGGTAGAAGTTCTTGCGCCAAGTATCATATGTTTCACCTGGCAGACCAAGAATCAATTCACTATACACAGGAATGTTTGCTTCTTCACAAAGTTTATAGATTTCACCTACACGATTGATTTCAAGATTCTTACGCTTAATGTTAGCCAACACATCTTCATCAAGACTTTGGAATGAAACAGTTAGACCATAGTTAGGGAAATTAGAGTTGATAAACTTGCTTACAATTTCAACAACTTCTTTCTTTTGGTTCTTGGCATAGTTAATAACATAGTTACGTGGATAGCCATATTTGTAATTGGTTTCAATAAGTTTATCAGCAATCAACAAGTCACGTTCTGGAAAGATACCAAAGTTAGCATCACAAATTGTAAAGTGGTCTAACTTGTTTTGACCCATCCATTCAATTTCAGCAAATACTCGTTCCAAATCAAACTGCTTAATTTTACTTTGTGTGATACTACCCCAATCACAGAATGTGCACATATATGGGCAACCACGATTGGTTTCTAACATACCGTTCCAAGTAACAAGTGGATTGTCTGCCATAATCTTTTGAAATAATCCACTAGTATATGGACTTGGTATTTCATCTAGCTTATCAATACGTTTGCTTACACCAGTATCAACACGTTTACCATTATCGTTTACAAGAATACCCTTGACACTTTTTAAATCGTCACGGTTAAGTAACATGTTTTTGAAACTAATTTCACCTTCATTCTTGATTACTACATCCATAAATGGATAACGTTCAAAGATATCCATCTTTTCAATCTGTGGTTCTGGACCACCAAATACAATCAATATATGCGGATATAATTTCTTAATAGTTTTAGCAAGTTTGTAATTATAATTACGATTCCAAATGTAAGTTGAGAAACCTACGATATCAGCATCTTTTAATTTTTCAACAGCGACATCAATATCGTCTCTGCGCCATAACATTTCACCAAGTTCATATTGGTCAGTTACTTCACTAAACTGACTTACATAACTCCACAGCAATCCTACACTGTAAGGTAGGTAAAATGCGTTAAGGTGTGTTGGACCTTGTTGGAAGTTGACACTTACGAAACTAATTTTCTTTTTCATGGTAAAATATTTATTGTCCTGTGATTTCACATAATTGTTTTATTGTAGTTATTTTACTATCTTGATTACATAAGTCAATATACTTTTGTTTATCAACACTCCACTCACTGCCTGTCCACCATTCAAATCCACTTAATTTTGCTTTATAAACAGAACTTTTTTCATATCCACTACCAATATATAGATAAGATAATCCCAATTGTGCAGCTAAATTTACTTCAAAATTTAACATATCTAATCCAAATTTATGTTTTGGATGCGGTATATAAGCATTGAATTGGCTTTCTAATCCACCATTATACTTTACAAACTTTGTAAAACCAACCAATGCATCATCTACATAATACTCCATCCAACGATCACGTTCACTTGTTACAAATGGGTCATAGATTGGTGGATATTTTTTGCTTGTAATATAAGTTTGCCAGATTTGTTTGTATAGTTTTATATTTTGATTATTTTCTATAAAAAATATACGGCAGTTTTGTTTTTGATAGTTTGGTTTCCAATCCTTCAATACAATGCGTGTGCTACGTGACTGATACCATTGGTCATTATAAAACAACCAACCATTGGCTAATGCTTCACCTTCTTCATGTGGTTCACATTGCAGATTTACATTATATAATTGTATACTATTGTTTTCTTGTTGACCGAAATAGTGGTCATAAGTAATCTTCATACAGGTAATTATAGATGGTTGACATAGATATTGCAAAAAGTAAAATCAGCGATTGGATAATTAATTTTTTAGATGTTCCGCAAGAAACACTTAATAATATTGCGCCTTGTCCATATGCTAAAAATGCACTATTAGGTAATAAGATTAAGTTTAGTGCTGGTGGTGAAAACATCATTGATGATATGTTGCAACTACATTATCATTGGGATATGAGTTATGATGGTGTTGTTATTGTATATTCAAAAGATATTGAAGTAGAACGTTTTGTAAACAGTGTAGCAGAAGTTAACAGCAGTTATTATCCATATAGCGGACTGCTTGCACTTGAAGATCATCCACAGATCGATGAGACTATTGCTGGTATTAAGTTTAACAATGGTGATTATGCACTAGTGATTGTTCAACCAGCAGTTAAGTTACATAAAGCCATGAAAATTTTACAAACCAAAGGTTATTATAAAAACTGGACACAGCAAGATTTAGACAATGTTGTTAATTGGAGATGGTAATTGTATAGAGTTTACCAACATTGGGACAAACTTAAAACGTGTGTAGTTGGTCAAAGTTATCCACCTGAATTTTATAGTTACATCACTAATCCACGTGTTCGTAATGTTATGGAACGTATCGCTACTGAAACAGAAGAAGATTATCAAAAATTAATCAAGCTATTAGAAAGTTTTGATGTAAAAATTATAAGACCAGAAATTACAAGAAATTTATCTAAGTCAATGCTACATGGCAGAATAATACCACCGCCCATGACACCACGTGATTATAGTGCAATGATAGGAAATAATTGTTATTGGGATGCAAGAAAAATTTTTGATTACAGAAATGTTCACAAAAATTTGAAAGAAAACAATAACAATATAATAACTAGTCAGCGATTAATAAATGCGGCAAGAGTTACAAGAGTAGGCAAAGATTTATATTTTGGTAATAATCAAGATAACATTTTTGAATATAACATAATATACAATCATTGCAAAGAACATTTATCAAATTATCGTTGTCATTTTTTATATGTAGAAGGACATCTTGATGGGTGTTTTTGTCCTGTAGTTCCAGGTTTAATTGTTTCATCACACGACATTCAAAAATATGAAAAAACATTTCCAAATTGGGAAGTTATATATCTTCCAGATCAGAGTTGGGATGCTATTCCAGAATGGGACTTGCTTAAAGAAAAAAATAATGGAAAATGGTGGGTACCTGGTGAAGAATCAAACGATGAATTTATTGAATATGTTGAAAGTTGGTTAGGACACTGGGTAGGTTATGTAGAAGAAACCGTGTTTGATGTTAACATGCTTGTAATTGATCAAAAAAATGTGGTGTGCAACAATTACAATAAAAAAGTGTTCGATGCATTTAGTCGTTATGGAATTACGCCACATATTATAAATTTTAGACATAGGTATTTCTGGGATGGTGGGTTACATTGTATAACAAGTGACTTAGATCGAGAAGGAACAATGCAAGATTATTTTCCAGAAAGGGGAGAGTATAATGAACCTTTATCATATTTGGGCTGATAAGAATGGTGACATATCAGATAAAGAATGGGTAAACAACATGCGTGGTTTTCTTCAACAATTAGTTGATGAGGGTCACATGCATAGTTTTCGTATTACACGTTGTAAAATGGGATTTAGATCGCTTGATATTCCAGAATGGCATATTATGATGGAATTTGAAACGATGGCTCAAATTGATGCCGCTTTTCATCGTGTTGCTCCACTTGAAGGTGAATTAGAAAACAAGCACCGTAGTTTTAATCAATTTGTTGGTGAGAATATTCATCACGCACTATACAGGGATTGGCCAGATAATGTATAGTGTATATCAACATTGGGATAAACTTAAAGTTTGTATAATTGGTAGATCATATCCTCCTGAATTTTATAGTTATATTACCAATCCACGTGTGCGAAACGTTATGGAACGTATAGCTATGGAGACAGAAGAAGATTATCAAAAACTTATTACTTTATTAGAAAGTTTTGGCGTTACTATTATTAGACCTGAATTGCGTGAAAGTATAGAACATTATAAAATGGGTGATAGTTATTTGCCACCACCAATGACACCAAGAGATTACAGTGCAATGATAGGTGAAACGTTATATTGGAGAAATGGAAAATTTTTACCCAAAGATTATTTGAATATTCTCAGCTTAGTAAAAAATCAAAAAAATAAATTACAGATGTCTCGCAATCTGCGAATAAATTCAGCAAGCACAACGAGAATTGGTAAAGATTTATATTTTGGAACAGAAAATGAAAACGACATTACTGATAAAAATTTTATAAATCCTAGACTTAAGAAGTTTTCAAAAGATTATCGTTGTCATTTTGTAGATACTCAAGGACATGGTGATGGATGTTTTTGTCCAGTTGTGCCTGGTTTAATTGTAAGTTTGCGTGATATCCAACAATATGAAAAAACATTTCCAGGTTGGGAAGTTGTTTATTTGCCAAATCAAAGTTGGGAAATGGTTTCTTCTTTTTTAGATCTCAAAATTAAAAATCGTGGAAAGTGGTGGGTGCCTGGCGAAGAACTAAACGACGAATTTACAGATTTTGTTGAAACTTGGTTAAGTCACTGGGTAGGTTATGTTGAAGAATCTGTATTTGATGTTAATATGTTGGTAATAGATAAAAATAATGTAGTTTGTAATAATTATAACAAAGAAGTGTTTGATGCATTTGAAAGATACGGTATAACGCCACACATAGTTAATTTTCGTCATCGTTATTTTTGGGATGGCGGATTACACTGTATAACAAGTGATTTAGATCGTGAAGGTTTTATGGAAGATTATTTTCCAGAACGAGGTTGATGTTCGTCCATCAAATCATAATAAGCATCACTTACTTGTTGTGGTGTAATTCCAGCATGACGAAACCCATTTAAAATAGATCTTACATAATTCATACTTGGTAAGTCACCGTCTAAACTTTCACGTGCAGCTGGTGTCATATAATATACCCATGCCACATAACGTTTTCCACCGCTTATAACAGGAACAGTTTTACGACCATAAAAACGTGGATAACCTTCAACTGCATCTAACTCACGAATATAATCAGTAGGTAATTCCCAAAGAACACCATCTACATTGCTACCACCACGCTCATAAACATTAGCAAATCTTGCAAATTCATAAGCATAATTTTGTAATACAGCAGGTCCAATAAATTGTGCACCAGGCATCATTTGTGGATCAGTAAGCATACCATATGCGAAATAATAAATTGGTTCTCCACCTACTTCTATAATGATATCTTTTGCTTGCATATGTTATTTATTGGCGATCTCACGTGGACTCGAACCACGACTCTGCCGCTTAGAAGGCGGCTGCTTTGTCCAGTTAAGCTATGAGACCACTATGTGATTATCTAGAAAATATTTTTCCAACCATGGAAAAACAGTAGTATAATTTAAATTTCTTCTTTTGTCAATGCTATTTAAAAAATGATGTAACTTTTTGATTTCTTCTGATTGACTTGGAGAATTTTCAATTTGTTTTTTTATTCCTATAAAATAATTTTTGGTACTCATTTCTAAAAAATTATTTTCTGGTAACATTTTAATAATTTTGTTTAAATCATCGGAAAAAAAATCATCACCAAAAATGTCGGGTTTTAAATATGATGGATTTACAATTGTCATAAAACTTGTATATACAGGTCTTTTTTTATTGTATTCATTAATTTTTTCTAATAATTTTTCCATATATTTTATACTTAAACAACTTACGGCATGATTTATTTGTAGAGTTATCCATTTCATTTCAACAAGTTTATTAAAATTTCTTTCCCACTGATTTAAATCTAAACCATGTCTTATATACTCTATCTGTGGTCCCCAACAATCTAAACTTGCAGTTATTTGTAATGATTTTAATTTTCTTTTGGAAATTAATTTTTTTAAACGGTTTATGTAATAATCAAATTTAACATCACTTACCATTAAATTTGAAATTATTACAAAATCACAGTCAGGATTAGGAAATTTATCAAAATAATCTAAACAATCATCAAACTCAGGTTGGAAAAAAGGTTCTCCGCCCAATATATGAAATTTTCGTAAATGTTTACCATTTTCTTCCATCCACTCCCAAAATAATTTTAACATTTCATTGTAATTTTTATTTGGCGACCAGTATCTTCTTTCATCATTTTCATCTGTGAAAATAGTACCATGTTTTTTATATTCATTTTCCCAAACAGAACTAAAGTAAGGTCCACAGTAAAGACAACTCATATTGCACAAATTTGAAAAATAAATTTCTAAAATTGTTGGTGTTACCGTTGTTGCTTTAGGATTACTTAAAAGTTCATGAGGAGTAATATTATTGATACTTTGATTTATATGCGCACGATCACTTTGTCCACCAGCATCCTCTATTTTAAAACAATATTCACAACCTCCAGAAGGTCTTAATCCATTTAACATTAAATTTCTATCATTAATCTTATTAGGTAAATTGTGAAAATTTTTAAAAGTATCTAAATTTAAACGTGCTACATTTACTCTATGACAACTTGCGGTGTCACCAGTGCTTAAGTAAATTGTGCTCCATGCCCATTTATATTTGCAACTCGTCGCTGTTTTGATTGGAAAATTCATACAAACTACTTAGATTGAAATTATCTTCTATTATTGTTTTGTTTACATCTTTTCTGAAACAATAAGATAACCTTTTAGGTGTAATTTCTTTACAAACAATAATACTAATATCATGTTGTATTTTATTAAGTGGATTAGAATGACTTTGATCAAGAACTATACATAAAGTTTTTTGAGATTTGTAAACTTTACTTAATGTCGCAGTTCTATTAAGAATATATTCACTATAACCTGGTTGAACCATACCATATTGATATGGGGTATCCTGTGATATTTCATATTCATCAATGACTTTAATATTGGTATCTTGTCTTAATATATTTGATATTTTTTTGATATCGTCAACAAGAAATAATATTTTCATATTAAGATTTCTAAAAACTTTTCAGCACCTTTGTGCATATTTTCATGCCAATGTGCACTAGCATCTTCATCTGCAAAATCAGTCATATATTTGTAACATTCAAATTGTTTATTAAATCGCTTACATACTTTGGCAATAGCATATGCTTCCATATCAACCGCATCAGTCAATAATTCAGGTTTAGATTTAACAAAGTTATCACCACTGCTTAATGTATACATACTATCGTTGATAACAATTGGACCGCCATCATCTTCAAATGGTGTATAACCTAACTGTGTAAGTGGTCTTGTATCCATATCACGTTGATAAACAGTTCCAATATTAATTAACTGTCCTATAATGTCTTTATTCAATGCACCCGCTGTTCCATAGTTTATAATTTTAGAACAATTTAGGTCTAATGCACAAATTTTTGTTGCAGCAATTGCAGCATTAACTTTTCCAACACCAGTATAAATTATGCTTATACCAAGTGAATCAAACTTAACTGGAAATTCTGGTTCAAGTGCAACTAATATGTAAATCATAATAAAAAAAATAATGGCGGAGCGTATAGGAATCGAACCTATTCAACCTTTCGGTTGTACGGTTTAGCAAACCGCTGCATTACCATCCTGCCCACGCTCCGTAATAAACATGGTGGGCGGTGAGAGTTTCGAACTCCCGACCCTCTCGGTGTAAACGAGATGCGCTACCACTGTGCCAACCGCCCATATTCTTAATATACTTATATTATCCTATTTTGTCAAGTATTATTTTAAACAATTTTTCTGCCATTATTTCGTGTGCTATTTCATCAGGATGACCATCAGATAGTTTATTAGGATATGTTATACTACACATATTTTCACTATTAAACCAAAGATAATTATTGTCAAAATTTTGACAGTAATGGTTAATAGGCATTACATCAAAAAATATATAAGGAATTTTATTTAATTTCAAATAAGCAGAAAAAAGTTTAACTTGGTTTATGAACTTTTCATAATAATATAATTCATCATAATAATCATGCCAGAATATATTTTCAAACTCTGTTAAACCACGGCGATTTGGAATGGTTGTAAATTTTTTACCCGTTTTATTATCTTTAAATTCTACACGACTTGGCTGTGTAAATCCGCAGACAACAAAGCTGTTATGTAAATCTTTTTCAATTATACTTTGTATAATATGTTCATTACCCATGCCCTCTCGTGCAAGATTAATAACACCTAAGTTTAATTTTTCAGCTAGCAAATACGGCCAAGAATTAATTGCGTTCTTCAATCCATATCCACTGGTAAAACTATCACCACTGCAAATTAAATGTTGAAACATTCAGCAACCTTTGGAAATATAAGTTGTAGCCATTCTATATGTGCAGCATGACCAGGATGATTTCCGCATTTTGGATGATGCTTTGCCCATTCGTTAAATGCTGCATCACGATACCAACGAGTCCAATCTAAATCATATAACCCACTATTCATTATATCTGGTGGTTGAGGTTTAAACAATTCATCACTTGCACTACAAAAGAAATATGGAATGTTGCGTTGTTCGCAATACATTTGTAAAAACATCATTTCTTTAAGTGAATTATAATTGTGGTAACTGTAATCACCAGTAACTTTGTAAAAATTATCACTAGCACTAACTATACCAATTTCACTTAATTTGTTATGTTGTTCAAGAAAAAATTTACGATTCCAATCACTCATTTCTTTTGGAAAAAATTCCATTTTTTCATCATAAGTTAAACCATGCCATGCATTAAAATTAATCCAATAATCGTCAATATCAAAACGAGCAGCAACAACGGGATCATGAACTATTGTGTTATATGGATGCATATTTCGTAATCGTATTTCACTACGATGTGTAAATGTCCACATTACGGCAACATACAATTCTTTATCTTTATTATCGTTGATTGCTTTAATTACTTTGCGAGTAATTGTATTATTTGCACCACCTGGCTTAGCCGCACAAATATAATCCATATTAAATTTTTTTGCTAAGAGAGCACTCCAAGTCTTTTTACTTGGAGTATGTTCAAGATGATCAAATCTATCATCACCTAACTCACTACCCCAAGTGAAACTATCACCACCAGCAATAAGAGTTGGCATCAATCACCTAATACTGAACGTGCTTTTTCCCAAAGGTGTGTGCGTTCTTCAAGACCAATGGTTCCACCATTAATAATCTTTGTGCACTTTACAATATCGCCAGTGTCGGCAACTTCATTGCAGCCATTTTGTTGGAAGAACCAACCAGCACTACGTGCGGCACCTTCTGGTGTAGCAAGATAATCACTATTTTCTACAAGGTCCATACCAAGTGCTTCGCCGCAAGCTACATAGTTGTTCTTACCAGTCAACTGAATTAAACCACGACCACGAAAACGGAAACCATCACCGCTATGCTCATCACCATTGCCCATACGTGATGCATATACACGGTTTGCAATCTTTTCTGGTTGCTTTGCAAAATCGTTTGGATCTACATCACGGAAATATTTTGGAAATATCTTTGTAAGTGTTTCTGCTTTGTAATTAAGATTTTCACTTACAGCACTGAACATACCACTTTCGTGAGCACACTGTGCAAGAAACATAGCACAACGTGATGGTGTATTGATTTCAAATTCATACATTGCTTCATTAAGTGCATCACAATATTTCTCTAAATTCTCACCTTTTGCTTGTGGGAAAATTTCTTGTAGTTGTTCAAAAGTTGCCATTTTTGTTAATCCTTTTTGATTGTTAACAGTATTTACCTATTGGAAACTATACAATAAATATGTATATGTGTGTTATAGTTGCAAAATATTTTGATAATGTAGGTTGGGTTGGTGTAAAAAATCGTGATCGCAACTATGTTCCAGATTTAAGTTTTCGTAAAAAGAAAAATAAAAATACAGAAGTCCTATATTTTTGGGATGACATTACACAATATTGTGAAGGCATGAATGATAACGGCGTATGTGTGTTATCTGCAAGTCTTATGGTATTAGATGATGAAAAAGAAATCACTGTTCGCACCAAGACACCAAGTAAAGATGGTGTGAAGATTCAAAAAGCATTACGCATGACTGATATTAAAGCAGTATGTATGAGTCTTATTAAACAAAAATTACCAGGCAACACAATTATTTTTAATCGTGAAGAATGTTATCTTCTTGAAGGTGCTTGGGCACCTGGTGGTTATGCTGATAAAGATTACAAATATAAAATAGAAGAAATTCCACATGACCAGACTGTAGCAAGAACTAATCACGGTGTATGGTTAAAGTGGGCTGGTTATCAATATAGTAGTGATGACGGTGAAACTGCCAGTGCTATAAGCAGTCGTAGTCGTTTAATTATTGCAGAGCATATTGCAAAAAATGCTGAAACACCTGCACAACTTATTGATTGGTTAACTAAAAAATATGTAGATAATTGGCAGCTTAATGCGTTACGTCTTACAGATGAAAAGAAAATGATGAGAACAACAGCACAGCTTATGTTAGTGCCAAAAGAAAATACAATGTTTGTTCGTCCAATTCAGAGTAATATTACTTTTAATTTTTGGAAACTTAATGGCGGTGATAGTAAACTGTGGGTTGAATTGTTAAGCAATCGTGTTCTACGTAGTGGTGAAGATGACCCAAGTATACCAACTAATTTAGGTCATATCACAGACTAAACTGGATGCCACATCATACCCCAATCACTGTCTACCCAACGTAAGGTAAAGTGAGTTGCATCTTCTGGTTTTTCAAATCCAAAACTAACTTGAAATTTTCCTACAAGCGTTCCATCTTCAAAATATGAAAGTTCTGGATATTTAAAAATATAATTATTTTCAAGACAAAATCGTATCATTTCATCAATCCAATAATCTTTAGCTAAAACATGTTGATGTGGAATGTGAACTTTTACTTCTGTCATTTTTTACTTTTTATGTTGGTGCCCACGATCAGACTCGAACTGATACTGTATCGATTTTAAGTCGATTGTCTCTGCCATTGGACTACGTGGGCATATTTTTAATCTACCACATCCATAGTGGCTTTACCTAATTCTTTATAACCTTTTGCAGTAGGATGAATTTTATCTTTACTCAACCAATCTTTATGTAGTTTAATTGTGCCATCGTTAAAATCTCTGGCAAGTGCTTCAATATATTCGATAGTTTCAGCACGAGTATCATTAGGTAATATCCAAATTACATATTGTGCATCTATACGTTGACGAATCAACCAAAGATTTTCATGAGTGTGCATATCTTTAGGATCATTGGTGCTTAAACTTATAATTACAATATTACTTGTAGGAAGTTTAGTGCTATATGTTCCAAGAAAATCTTGTGAATTGATACCAACTTTAGCAACGGTCATACAATCACGGCGAACATCACCAAGTCCCTTTGCGATACTATCACCTATAATCAAACAATCTATCATATTACATCCTAAATGTTGGTAGGGGATGCCAGAGTCAAACTGGCTTAAGCACTGTTATGAGCAGTGAGCGTCCTTCACTTCCGCCTATCCCCCATAAATTAATTCTTTTATAGTATATTGTTTTTTTCTAATTTTGTCAATCTCTTTTTGTTTCAATACTATTAAATTTTTTACGACTGCCCATTTTGCCTAATCTGTCAAGAAAAAAATTATACAGTTCCATACCAATCTTTTTGACGTTTTTTATAATCCCAATATGGCTGTAAAATACTATACCATTCTGGAAATATTTGTGCAAAACTTTGATTTCTTATACGGTCAAATTTGTCAGTTTCCATACAAAATTTTGGCCAATTAAGTTCACAGCCATTAATTGGGCTATTCATGAAATTAGTAATTTGCTCAAATTCAGTATTTTCAAATTTATTAATTATATATTTTTTTATTTCACGAGGTAAATGACGTATATCATAATGTTTTGGATCATAAACAAAATTTGTATAACCAACATTTATATTAAATTGTTTTCTTAAATTTAAAACTATTTCATTAATATTGTATACATTCAAAATGCTTGGGGTTACAGAAATAGAACATGTAAAATTTTGGTGTTTGTTAGAAAATTCCGTAAACTTATAACAATTAGTTATTACTGTGTTGTAATTCGATTTATGTCGCAAATAATTAAATTCTTTTTCAATATGTGAATCTAAACTTAAACCGATTTTTACATCTTTGAAATTTGTCAAAATATCTAGATATTTTTCATTCCATGTCATAGCATTTGTATGCAGTTGAATAGATATATTTTTTGCAAAACCATTATCTACAGCATATTGTAAACTTTTCCACAAACCAGGTATTAACCATGGTTCCCCACCATAAACATCCATATAATGTAACGTTTTATACCAATCATTTATAGATGGCCAAAAATTAGGATTATCTTCATTAAAACTATTTCTAATTACTTCAAATTTTTTAATATAATCTTTGAATTTTATTTGAGGATTTTTTTCATTATGTAATTTATAAAAATCACTATATAACGAACTACTTGTTTCTGGAACACATGTTCTACAAGCACTATTACAAGTATTACCAGGTTTCATTATAAGAACTTGTGGTGTTGGTTTATATGATAAATTTGCAAATAATTCATTAAAATTTATTCTTGATGAAATATTTCCAGTGGCTTCCTTTTCAAAGCAACTTGCACAACCATTATGAATTTTTCCATTATCTAGATCAGATATGATTTCTTGTCTTGTTTTGCTATTCCAAAATTCATCAATTTTATTTTTGTCTATATTGCTTGGTTGACCATTGACATGTAAACTTGTTTTACAGACATTGCATACTGAAATGTCACCATTGTTTTGCATGGCAAGCGCAATATGTGGCATTATACAAAATGTAGAAGAATTTGTTATAGTTTTATTCATCTACAGTAAAACAACCATGACCAAATTTATCTGGTTCACCAAACAAATAACTATATTTTAAACTATTTGCTTGAACAATGTTCTTTTCTACTATCCAACGTAAATCTTCACGTCCACAGAGAAGACGGTCACGACATAGTTTTACATTATCTTCCATAAGTTCAACACCATAAATTGTAGATAGTGCAGTTTCAAATTCTATATCATTCTCAAGTTTTTTAATTAATACTTCACTTAGGAATTGTCCATCGCCACACGCTGGATCACAGAATGTTTTACTTGGGTCAACAAATAAATTCTTTGGTAACTCATCTAGCACTTGAATAACAACATGTGTGGGCGTAAAAACTTCACCAGTTGATTTTATGCGAAGTTGATCACGCTCTGTTCCACTCATATATTCACGGTTGCGCAAATGATTAATATATTTTATATCAATCATTCTTTTTTTTCCTTGGTTTTTTACTTTTTTGTTTCTTGGGTTTTGGTTGCAAGAAAGTAGTTATATCAGCTTGTTCCTCTGGTGTAATATCAAATGCTGAATACCACTCGTCATCACTATAAGAACGAGTCATATTATCCAATACAGGAAGCATTGCCATTATACCAGTTACACTATTGCCAGATTCACCACCCATAATCTTGAATAGATATTGCCATAGTTTACTGTTTACTGCACTTTTGTAACCAGATATTTCATTTTGAGCGATTATTGCGCCTTGTTGACGATGCTTGGTGTCACTTTCTAATCCAACAAATGTTTTTGAATAAATTTTAAAACGTCCACCATTTACTCTTACGACTGCATCATCTGGCTTTGCGGAAATTTTCTCTCTAAATTCCATTGTTTTATGACCGCCAGAAAAACATTTTCTTACTACGCTAAATGCTGTTTTGTTAATAACAAATGGAACAGGAACAGAGCCATCAATAATGACTGTATCACTACTGTTTCCAATAGTAACAACAGAATGAGATTTATTTTTTACAGCGGTAAATCCAAAAATATCAATGCTTACCGTAAAATCTTTAGTAAAATCTGGCCAGATATTTGTAAAACAAACACTTTGTAGCATTTCGGTAACCTTGCTACGCTTGGTTCCCCAACCACCTGCACCAAATAAACTTTTTGGGCAAACCATAGCAATATAACCATCTTCCTTTAGATGGTTAATTCCTAATTTTACAAATTCATACCAAAAACTTCCTTGCTTATTATCAGGGTCTTTAATAATATTAGTATTTTTTTGAAATGGCGGATTACCAACTACTGCATCAAATTTCATACCTTTGTAGCCTTTACTCACTAATTCATTATACTCTATAGCTTCAAAATTTCCAATAAGTTTATTCATGTTGATCGCAAGAGCAACTTGACTTAGATCACTTTCAAATCCATAAATTCTGCCAGAAATGTTTTCATCACTGTGTCCACACTTTCGCAGACGTGTAATAATGCCTGCGATATGTTGTCCTGTAGCCATAGCAAAATCAACAAATATTGTTGTCTCGCTTTTCCATACGTGTTCTGGTATGGTATCAAGCTGTGAATTAACAACATTTGAAATTTTATAATTTCGCTCAAGCATTATACTTTACTTTGGCATAAGTTTCAAGACTAAGATATTCGTAATTAATAGCACCACGATCAACTAAACTTTTAATGAGTGTTGGTTGGATATTAAAATTTTTAACAAACCAATTACGATGGTTATCGTTGTCAATGCAATCTTGTAATACCTCTGTAACACTAAATTTTTGAGTTATGTGACAAAGCATGTAAAAATTGTTTGCAATAGTAACAATAGCACGACGAGCCTCTTGTACAGATTTATCTTTTGCACTTGTAGAATTACCTCTTGGTTCAGGTTTTTTACCCTCACGAGTTTTACCAGTTGGAACACCACTTTGTTTTTCAACGGGGTTATAATTTTTATCACCATTTTTAAGGGCATTAATTTCTTCTTCTGTGATAAGATTTACATCAACTTGCCGACCAGTTAATCTTGCCATAGTATTACGATTTAATAGCTGTGGCAAATAATTATCAATATCAATTTTGATTGCACCTTGTGGTGTGCAAGAAAGCAAATCTACAGTTTGTATAACATTGCGTAGTGCCTCTGGCATTTCTTCTTTATTTTTGACAGCACGTTTTCTGGCAGTAATCAAAAAATCTTCATCGAATTTATCATCACGATTAGGATTAAAACTTAAGCTAACAATGTTTGCAATCTTATTTTTATCCAACGGTGTGAGTGCACGACTATATCTTTGCTGTGTGGCACCAGCATCACCGCCGTCATAACATAAAATTGCATTAGTAATTTCTTCAATACTGAAACTACGTGATGCCATCCCTTTGCTAAGAATAATGGTGTTCTTACCATTTGATTTTTTTACAATAGTTTCTACAATTTTCTGACTATTAGCATTACCTACTGTGCGATTAAGATATTCAGCTTCACCATACAATCCAACAATATTCCAACCAGCCAGTGCATTTTCAACAACTGAAATTAATTCGGCAAATTTTTCATTTGTCATAGCCGCTGAAACAAATACCATGCTAACATTTGGAATTTTCTGAGTTTGTTTAGCAATGTTAAGAGCAGGTAGATTGTGACGACCCAAAAACATTGCCTGAAACATAGAAACAATAAACCCACTATTGCCTAATGGATCAGCAAATGCCTGTGCCCAACTAGGATACAGTTCTTCGCTTTTGAGCAAATTTGGATTTTGTTGACGTGCATGTTCCAAAGCAAACATTGCATCCATTTGATAATACCGAGTTGGAACAACTAATTCGCAACGACTATAATCAATTTTAAAATTCTTAAGCGTTTTCATATTCTGCTCTCGCCAATAACAATTCAGGATATACCAGTGTTTGTAATTTGTCAACCTTCCATTTTTTGGCGGCACGGTCACTATTGGTGCCAGTCATAAGAATTACCTTATCATCAGGCTTAACTGCTTTGATAAAAGGTTCACTTTGTTTTTCTGTATGTGCGCCGTGATCTGCTTCATCAATAATTAAAAGTCTAGATGTAGGCAAATTGAACAAATAATCAATTCTGCTTTTCTTTTTCTCACTGCCATGCATGCTTAGTAGCACCACAACTTGTTTGTTTTTGCCAAGTGCCAATTCAATCTGTTCTTTGTAGTCTACATCTTTGCTGTCAACAAAACAAATATTACGAAACTGTTCCCAATTGCTAAACTCTTTAGCAAAACTTGAAAAACTTGTTAGAACAAATGACGCAATAATAGATAGTTTAATTTCAGTTTCAACAATAATTGCTGCAGCATATGTTGTCTTACCTGCACGAGCACATAAATCAGCAATAATAACATTATCACCATTTTCAAAGGCAGTCAATGTTTCTGCAACTTCATTGTATTGCCAAGGCGACAACCCAATTTCTGGTTTTGGTTGATTATACTCACTAATAAAATTGTTAACTTGATTACAGAATGTATCCCATTCCATATTATAAAATTCTTTACCTTGTTTGCCGTCAGGCAAACCTATTGCACGATGAAAAATAAAATCATCCATATGACTGTGTTTGTAATTTTTTCCTACCTCTTTTGCAATTTCAGTAACATCCCATACTTTTGTTCTTACTGCACCTGAATCAAAGTAGGAACCACGGCGAGGATATTGATGATTACGAATATAATCAAGAGTATGTTGAATAGTCTGTTGGTAGGTGAAACCATCAGGAACACTATGGTCTCCACCTTTTATTTCAGGAAATTCATGATTAGTATCTTGATGTGCATAAACTACTTTTGGCATTTTATTTTCTCTTACAATCACTTTCAATAAACTGGCGATATAATCCAAGTTCACGACCAAAGGCTTCAATTTCCCAAGGCATATCCCAATAATTCATATTTGCATCTTTGTAAACTTGCCCTCTATAACGACTTACTTTTTTTCTTTCGTTATAGGTCAACTCACGTTTAACATACTGTTTTATATGCACCATTTCATGCGCAAGTGCAATTAAAATCTTTCTCTTAGAAAATGTGGAATCAACAGTGATAGTATATTTTCCACCACCTTCATTGACACAATATGCTTCATCACCTTGCTTTTTCTGTAAATTGCGTTCAAAGTCAAGCCATAGGTCAACTTTGTTTTTAGTGATATCAAGATAGTCAGCATAAAACGCTACTGCACGTTTTATAATATCACGTTTAACATTTTTACATTTGCCAGTAATAGTAAGATGCATAGTGAACTCCCCAGACACTATTACAATAATAACATAAATTTGGGCTTTGTCAAGCCCAAATTATCTCATCCCAACCTTCTTTCAAATCAGGAACTTCCAAGTTATCAATCATAGACTTCATAACATCCTTTGGAATGCTCTTGCCTACACGACTATCAAGACGGCGTTGCAATTCCTCTGGTTCAGGAGTTGCAAAGAATACACAAATCTTACGCCATTCTTTTGGAATACGACCAAGTTTTACCTTGCGACCTTTTGCAGTCGTATTAGTTTGATCCCATATAAGGGTCTTGTCCAAGTTTATAGCAGATTGCACTTGACCATCCACAAACTTTTGTGCATAGCCAATAGCACGGCTGAAAATCTCGTTATAGGTCTTACCGCTTTGTGTCGCAACACGATCAATGTAATCATCGCTTGATGCAATGATTACATCACCAAAATCTTGGTTCTTGATCCATGTTGATTTACCAGAACCTGGCACACCAACTAACATATAAAGCGTGGTCATTTTAATCATCAATCTTAATATCTACACCAAATTCTTGAATATTTGGAAGAATTTTTTCTCTCTCTACAAAATCCAAATACATGTTTAATGAATCACTTAATTTGTCTCTTATTTGATCATCGGACAAATCTTGCTTTTCAAAAGTACAAGTAATTGTAATTTCTACATTAGTTTTATTATCTTTCATTTTAACACCTTTATTTCACCAATAAATTCTACTTCACTTTCAGTTTCAATCCAAACCTTTGCACCACAACTTAACGGTTTATCTGGACTGTAAACAACCTTGCTTGGTCCATGAATAGCAACCTCGTGAGCGTAAGTATTCTTACGACCTTGTTTGACCGTAAGAGTAGGCTCACGCTCACCAGTTTTACTATTGCGTTTAATCACATGTTGATTTACATGTATAATAGATTTAGTCATATTGTATTCCACTTATCTATGATTGCTGTTACAATCAAATAGATAAAAGAAGTAATTCCAAGAATAAAGAACGCTTCAACGGTATTATATTTTAATGCAGTAAGAATACCATCTGCAATAAAAACTGCTAACACACTTGTCCAAAAGTTCATGATATATTTCCCATTGTTTTGTCATAACCCTTACGAATCTTGGCAATGGTTTTACCAACATCCTCTGGCCAGCAAGTGACCCAAATCCACACCATTAGTGCAATAAATCCTAGCATTAGAAATCTCCTGGTGCTACCTGTAACACACGCACACCCTGCGCACGGATGGCATCAACAACCTGCTGACGATCATCAAACCATAGATAAGGCTCGCCATAGTCCTTACGGATTTGTTCAAGCAATTCTACCTTGACGATGCTATCCTTGCGATAGTCTTTCTCTGCTCGCATATACAGCTTGTTATACCAAAACCCATTATCGTTGAGCCAACGAGTTGTAACATCACGCTGTTCTTCACCACGACCACTGCACAGAACCGTGATAATACGGTCTTCATAAGTTGGGTGGTTCACATCTGCAAAACGCAAAATGTTGAAAATAAACTTGATGTCCTCGTGAACAGTATCGTTAATCATGCCAGCGTTCCAAGCCGACCAGTTCTTTGGCTTGCTCGCAACCCAATGCTTACGATGTTCAGTGTTGGCAATCGTGCCATCAATGTCAAATACAATTACTTTGTTTGCCATTTTAGAACCTTCTTATAAATGCGTTCAATGCCTGTTAAATTAGGATGCTTGTGTATCCACATACCCGTTGACGGATCAAAATCCTCACGGAAAAACTTATCTAAAACTGTATTTTCCGTATCAATAGTGGTGTCAATTTTTTGACATAACGCATCAAAATCGGCATCACTCATAATACTATTGCTATGAAACTCATAAGCATATGCGGCTACCGATAACTTGATACGGCGGTGCCGCTCAACCTCTACTGGACTGCCCCAATTGCTCATATTTTTCTCCATCTATAACCAAATATAACACATATTTTACCCCTGTCAAGGGTTATTTTTCACTTGACAAAGCCTAAAAATGTGTTATTTTACAGGTATATAGGAGAACAATATGAATCAACGTGCTGGTAAAACCCATAAAGCTGCCCTTGTGGACAGTGACAAAATCCGTTATACTGACCTCGTAGAGTTCTGTAAACGTGCACGGACTGACCTTGAAAGCGAAGGTGACGGTGATGCCGCCCTACGTTTTGAAATCCTTGAAGATTGGCTACGCAATGAGTTCCGTGGTAGTTTCAAGTATAATTCAAAAATGATTGGACTATAATATCCATAGATAATTACCTTTATGAATAATTGCAAACCACTTCGTAACTGTCTTTGCTGTGATAGTAATGACCTCAAACTTACATTAGATTTAGGTTCCCAACCTCTTGCCAATAGTTTTAAAGCTACGTCAACAGAGCGTGAGGAAACATATCCGCTTGCGGTAAACTATTGTCCACATTGCCATCATCTACAATTAACTCATGCAGTTGATGCTAATATAATTTTCAAAGATTATGTTTATGTAAGTGGCACATCACTTACAATGCAAGAATATTTCAAGTGGTTTGCAGCATTTGTAATGGAATATTTCCAAGATGTTCCACCACGCCGTGTATTAGAAATTGGTTGTAACGATGGCACACAGTTAAACTATTTCAAAAAGTATGGATTGGAAACATGGGGTATAGATCCTGCCGAAAACATTTTCCCAATCAGTAGTAAAAACCACACCATCATTTGTGATTTTCTATCACAGAGTGCTATTGATAAAGTCAAGCATCCCGTTGACATTATATACGCACAGAATGTTTTTGCACATCAAGACAATCCACGACAATTTTTAGAACTTTGCAAACAAGTTATGAATCCAAATACACTGCTATTCATACAGAATAGTCAAAGTGATATGATACAAAATAATGAGTTTGATACAATATACCATGAACATAGAAACTTCTTTAGTATAAGCAGTCTTAACACCCTTGCTAACCATGTTGGTTTACACCTCATTGATGTGGTAAAAGGCACAATTCATGGTGGTAGTAATATATTTGTATTTTCTATAGATGCTGAATGTCCCGCACGTATTAAGGGTTACATGGATTGGGAACGCATACAAGGATTATATAATTACAAAACCTACCAGAATTGGGCAGATGGTGCTAAACGCACGGTTAATGATTTAAGTATTGTATTAGACGCACAGCGTAAAGCGCATAACCGTGTAATTGTTGGATATGGTGCACCAGCCAAAGGTAATACACTATTAAATTTTGGCAATATATCACTTGATTTTATTATTGATGATAATCCACTAAAGCAAAACAAATACACACCTGGTATGAGTATTCCTGTTGTTCCTATTGAACATCTACAAAAATATGTTGGCGTAGACATTTGCTTTGTACCACTTGCATGGAATTTTTTTGATGAAATTGTTGAAAGACTTAAAAAAGTTCGTAATAATAGTGGTGACGTTTTTATTAAATATTTTCCCGATATCGCAGTAATATGAGTTATTTTCCTTATAAAAGTGATGATCTTGGACAAAATCAAAAGTTGGGAATTGTTTTAGCACCTGCTGGTGGTTATGCTAATCACGTAAGATTACTCTGTTTTTTAAGTAATCAAGCTAATGCTTATATTTTTCCTAAAATAAAGCTACAAAAATTAAAACATAAAATCCAATTCATTAAAAAATACATTTATTTTCAAGAAAGAACATGGCATAATTGGTTATCGGTGGAATGGCAATATAGACAACAATTCGATAGAAGTGAATTTGCGGTATCACATAATTTAAATTTGTTAAACACTAATTATGAACAGACAAATAAATTTTTAGGAATTTATGTTGAACCAGAAACTTGTTATAAATCATATCTTAAATTTAATAGTAATATAGATTCAACACCAAAAGAAAATTTTATAACATATTGCTATAATTGGTTTATTAAATGTAAAGAATTATCTGTAAAATATAATAAATTAAAAGTAATTGATTGTAATGTTTTACAAAATCCTATACTTGATAAAGATTTATATGAAGAAATTATAAATTGGTTTGAAATTGATAATCAATATGAACATGCATGCGAGATTCATTCTATTTGGTTTGACCTCCATAGAAAAGCTGAAAAAGAATTTGTTCAAGATATAACAAAAATATACAGTGATAACCCATAAATATCTATATGCGTTTTAGTAATTTTAAGCCACTATTGTTGGAAGGCGGCAAGATGTTTATGAATACAACATCTTATGACCAAGCTATTATTCCAGAAGTTGTGAAAATAATAAATGATGCATTAAGTGGTGCAAAATTAAAAGTTGTTCCTATAGGTAGTGGTGCAAAACCCATTGCTGGTAAAATCAGTGGTGACTTTGATGTAATGACTGATGAAAATGCAGTTAAAGATTTTTTTAAAGCACAAGATCCTAAAGAAGCAAGACGGAAACTTGCTGAATATTTTAAAAGTTTAGGTTTTACTGTTGCACAAAGTGGTGTAATTGTTCATGTATTAGTCCCTGTTGGTAAAAATAACGTGCAGACTGATATCATGGTAACGCCACAAGCTGAAACTATTGCTAAATTTCATATACATGACATACCTGCTGGTAGCCCATACAAAGGAAAGAATAAAGTTCTAACCATTGCTACGCTTGCCAAAGCCAAAGGTTATATGTTTAGCCCATGGCAAGGTTTGTTTAAGAGAACACCTGACGGTAAAAAAGGTGAGTTTGTAAGCAATGATATTGATACAGTTGCAAAAGTATTATTAGGACAAGGTGCCACGGCTGCTGATTTAGGCAGTGTAGAAGCAATTCTTAAAAAATTACCTCGTACAGAAGCTGATAAAATGCTTGCAGATTTACGTTCTGATCCAAATTGGGAAGAACTTAAATGAGAGCCGTTGAGTTTGTAAGTGAGGCAAAAGGCATATTTGGTCGCAAGGTTGGTGATGTTTATACAGATGACAATGGTCAACGTGCAACTTTCAAACAAGCATTGATGTATCCAGATGATGATCTTGCTTATGCAGATCATCAAACTGCATTGACAGCGGTGCAAAGAGTTCAGCAAGGTATTGGTAAACAAATTACTTGGGTTAATCGTGAAACGCCACAATCCAATGCTTTTGGTATTGCATTTTTAGATAGTGAAGACGGTGAAATTATATTGTGGGGTCGTTGGTATAAATCAGTGCCAGCAAATTTAATTACAAGTTGGAAAAATGATGAAATACCAGCAGGTTGGGTGCGTAGTGGTAAAACTGCTGAAAAAGCAGTGAGTGGAATGACTCCACAAGACTTAGTAAAAACTGCTGACCAATTTAGTAGTGTTGATGAGTTATTAGGTGTAATAGAAACTAATGGTGCAAGTCCTGAAATTATGGATGGACTTCGTATGGTTGCAAGCGGTGCAAAAACTGCAATTTTTAAGAACATGGCAGAAAAACTTACTAGTGTTCGTGATCATCTTGGAGAAATAATTACTCCAATGGCTTTAATTAGTGGCGTGATTAAGGATACAAACAGCGATAATGCTGCCAAAGAAATTTTAAAAACTGAATACAAGAATTGTAGTTTTTATTTTCCTCAAGAAAAAAATAATAATTTAAGTGATAGTGAATTTGTATCACCAAGTGGAGGAAAATTAAAAATAAGCACCAAGGGAAACAAGGGTGCAACTGCAAGCATTAAAAATATATATGATATTATGTTTGATAAAAACAATGCAGAATTAGTAGAAACATATCAAGATCAAGTTGACATAGTTACAAATATTGTAAAATCTGGACAGAGATTTGCACCATTAAATCTTGGTGTACAACTTGGTATTATTGATGAAAATTTAAAAGATGAAATTTTACGACATATTGCAAGTAAAGTAAATCGTCCAGAAACTATGAGTGATGATGCAAAAAGATTATTTGTTTCATATGGTAGTAAAGAGAGTAGTCCTGGTTATAATATAGGATATGTTTTACTAGCAAACTGTGCTAAAAAAGTAGCTGACACATTGAATAAAGACCCTGAATTT
>Ga0214919_10000256_pt1 | contig 89919 bp, 139 predicted proteins | sample LL1503_MetaG_FD_177994 | JGI IMG/M metagenome (GOLD analysis project Ga0214919, IMG submission 177994) | Freshwater microbial communities from Lake Lanier, Atlanta, Georgia, United States - LL-1503 | ecosystem: Environmental > Aquatic > Freshwater > Lake | place: USA: Georgia | collected...
ACAAAATAAAAAATGCATCAACTTCTGGAAAAGATATAGTTGTTGATATGACTAACATGACAGCAAATGCAAGAAAACAAGCACTCAAATCAATTAGCGGAAAAGAAGACATGTTTCATAAAGTTGCTGTTGTTTTTCCATTTCATGGTGCTGAACACATTATCAAAAAAATGGCATTTAAAAGATCACAAGAAATAAAATCTCAAGGTGGATCAAAAACTATTCCACCAGAAGTCCTAGATAGGATGATGAGTTCATTTCAACAAATTACACCAGAAGAAGGTTTTGATGAAGTTGTTGAAATGGATAATAGACAAAAGTTAAAAGAATTATTGTAAAGGAAATAAAATGGCGATTAAAATAACAGAAAAAGCAGTCAAAGAAATAAATCTTGCAATCGAAGAAGAAAGAACACAAGGAATTACAGAAGAAAAACTTCATGTAAGAGTAAAAGTTGTTGGTGGTGGATGCTCTGGCTTTCAATCAAAACTAACAATAGAAAAAGAGGTAAATCAAAAATTAGACGAATTATATGAAATAAAAGGCATATCAGTAATAGTAGATAAAAGAAGTGCTATGTATATCGGAGATGCAACTATAGATTTCATCGATGATATGAATTCTCGTGGATTTAAAATAGAAAATCCACAAGCCAAGTCTACTTGTGGATGTGGCAGTTCTTTTTCCATGTAATTACGATAAGGAATTAACGATGAAAAGATTTGAAGTTTATATGATTGAAGAAGACTTCTTAAAAACCTATGGTTTGAAAAGAAGTGAATTATTTTGTGAGTTTTTAGGATTTGATTTAGCACCAAAAGAAGGGCCAGCATATTCAAGACAGTTCGCAGGAAGAAAATACACAAACCCAAGAAAAATATTCTTTGCCGATAACGATGATATATTTACCAAATTCATTGAAATGGCAACTAGAAAACTAGGAGGGTTTGTAGTGGCTGGAGCTTTGCTATTTCTTAAGGTATCCTATAAATCAATAGAATATCTTCTTAGATCAGTTGGGAAAACTTTAGCATCTATTTTGGAATATCTAGCCGAAAAAGGACAATCGGTTTTGGTAAAATTATATAATTCATTGAAGGAATACTTGGAAAGCAATACTGAATTATCAAAAGAAGAAAAACAACATGTAATGGAAATATTGAAGTAGAAACTATTTCTTGTTAGATTTTTTCCTCTGGCATTTCTTTTGGTTTTTCAATGTCTGCAAACTTTTTGTACATTTCTTCTTCTGATAAAAAGTTATATGGAGTTCCATCAGCAGTCTTTATGTTTTGAAAGTGCGTTGGGAATCTATAAAATCCTAAATTGTTTTTGTTAATATAACCTACAACTTGATGTTTTACATTGAATGAAGACTGGTCTGTAAAATTGAAATTAAATCTACCTACAAGTTTTCCACCATCAATAGAAATTTCTATTGTTTTCATTGTAAAATCACTATTGTCTTTGGCCTTCTTATCAACAATTGGGCCTATTTTATTGATCATTCTCGATTTGAAAAATCCCGACATTGAATCCCATCTATTTTTCGATAGCTTGTTTACAATTTCATTTGTATTTTCTACTTTTTCTATAGTCAAATTTTTATAATCAAATTTGAAAAGCTCTAAAATATTAAAATACATAAATTGACGCATTATCTTTACCATATCATCTCTATTTGAAATTTTGTAATTTTTTACTTTTTCAGAATTAATTTGAAATTTATTCAATAGATCGTTTTTATAACTTTCGATAAATTCTTGTTGTTTACTTTCTAGCACTTGTTCGACTTGAGTCGATAGTTTGCCCATTGCCATTTTTGATGCTAGAGGTCTCATGAACAATTCTTTTTTCTTGCGTTCCTCATCTTCACTTTTTTTCATCGCTTTAAAATCTGCTGGGGTCTTTACTTTTTCTTTAAGATTATCTATATTTTTCTTGGCTTCTATATAATCCATAGAATATGCCAACATACCCTTACAGGCTTGTTGCACTTCTTCTGGGAATGAATCAATATATTTCTGATTTGATTTTTTAGTTAGCAAACTGTATCTCTTGGAACCGCTTGCCCACCTTAAGTCACTTATAAAAACATGTTCAAGATTAGATTTTAATATGAAATGTGGAGCATAATTAGTTGGATCTAATTTATTTTTTTCATATTCTCTTTTATCATATTCTTTGGAAAATTTTGCAAACTCTTCAAGATATGGATCACTAGTTGAATCTTCAAATGTATCTTTCAACTTTCTATACTGATCTTTTGTAAGATGATTTGCATTTAATGCTTCTTCATATAATTGCTTTAACTTTTCAAATTTACCTTCAATTGCATATTTTTCCATTTTCTTAATGGCATCATTATTTTCGTCATTTTCTAACCAAATTTTGAATTTCATAATTATCCCTACTCTTAACTTGTAATGACATTATTTAGTGAATTTTATCTTATTTGTTGTGTAAATAAATCTATGAACTTTAAAAACTGGCTACTATCTGAAGATATTTGGCAAGGCAATACCGCAACTGTATTTCATAGAACAAGAAGTGTCAAAGATGTATCAGGCATACTCACATCTGATTTTAAATCGGGAGCAGCTACTGGTTGCTATTATGGTTGTGGTCTTTATACTACTTTTGCAATAGAAAGCCAATTTACCAATTATATGAAAATGTATGGCGAAGCATTAATCAAATTTAAAGTAACAGGACTAGATAAATACCTCATATTTCAATTATCTGTAGCAAAACAAATTCATGGCAAGGATTATAAAATAAGCGATCAATTAAAGAAACTAGGGGTGTTAAATAAAGTAAATCCAAATAGTTTAGAATATTACGATAAACGACAAGAAAAAGAAAAAAATTCAGCAACTTTAGCAAAAGAATTCTATGAATCAAATGATTGGATAGCAAATTCGGTAAAAGGCATTATCTATTATGGATCAAATGATGGTTATTGTTTAGTAAAATATCCAACAGTTCAAGATGGAACAATAACCATGTGGGGCTATGCAGTCGCAGAAGCAGACAATCAACAAAAGATGGAACAACTAAGAAGTAACATTGGTTGGATCAAATCGGTTGGCACATTAGGCACACCTATTAAAACTGCCTACAAAGCTCCAGACAAAATGAAAAAAAGATTTGAATTTGGAGATAAAAGCGAAATTGAAAATGTCAAAAATATTTTTTTAACATCTAAAAACTTAGAAAAAACAGCACAAAAATTAGAATTACACATAAACAATTTTACTTACAATGATATTCTTGATTTAGTTGGAAAATCAAAAGACAAAGATGAAATGGCAGAAGTAATCATAAAGTATAAAAAAAACCTTTCTTACAATGATGTTGACAGTTTTCTTTATTCCGCAATCAATAAAGACAAAATAGCAGAACTAATTGTTAAAAATAAACCAGATATTTCTTACAACAATGTTGGAAATTTGATTCATCATGTAAAAGAAAAAGACAAAATAGCAGAACTAATTATAAAATATAAAAAAGAAATTTATGATAATGTTGCTCAGTTGCTTCAAGCTGCAACCGATAAAGAAAAAGACAAAATAGCAGAACTAATTATAAAAAAACAACCAGAACTTTCTAATATTAATGTTTCTCAATTGCTTGTTTTTACAACCAATAAAGAAAAAATAGCAGAACTATTAGGAACAGATAACATAAACAAACTTTCTGATAAAAATATTTCTTCTTTGCTTGATAATGCAACTGATAGAAGAGAGCAAATGGCAAAAATAATTATAAAATATAAATCAGAACTTTCTGGCTCTGCTATTGCTTATTTAACCTCTAATCTAGAAGATAATACTGAAATTTTAGAACTTATTTTAAATAATTTAAGACAAAGTAAAAATCCAGTTCATGACAAAGCCATAGGATGGATTTTCGACAGATCAAAAGATAAAGATAAAGTCATAAATGATATGATCAAAATTTTACAAGAAAAAAATCAAGAAATTTCCACCTATTCATTTGAAAAATTTATTCAACATGCAACAGACAAATTAAAAATGGCAATGACTTTGATTAAAATTAAAAAACAACTCAGTCTTGAAGAAGCTTCTATTTTGATCAGAAATGCAAAAGATAGAAATGAAATGGTAAAATTGATCGATAAGCCATATTCATTTTTGAAATCACTCACTAGTTGGGATGCCTTTAGATATAAGAAATTGCCAGAAGTACAAGATATGATAAACCAAGAACTAAAAAGAAGAAAAATAAGTCGCTTCAGTAGTGACTTTGATTAACTTTACTATCAAAAATTAATTGCTATAGTTACTTAGGTAATTTATTTTTAACAGTATTGGGAAAAACATGCAATTTACAAAACAAGGTTCTGGATGTATCATTTTGGCCAAAAACACAAAAAAAATACTTCTTCCTCATAGATCTAAGCAAGTTGGTCAACCAAATACTTGGGGAACTTGGGGAGGATTTTCTTCCCATGATGAAATCCCACAAGAAACAGCCAAAAGAGAATTAAGAGAAGAATCTGGATATGATGGAAATATCGAACTAATCAAATTATCAACCATGAATTGGTTTGTATTTAAATATCATAACTTCTTGGGAATAATAGATGAAGAATTCACTCCATGTTTAAATTGGGAAACTCAAGATTATAAATGGGTCGAATTTGGAAATTGGCCATCACCCATTCATTTTGGACTACAATGGCTATTAGAAAAAGATAGCAAAATTATAGAAAAAATAGTGCATATGTAACATTAATTTCCTTAATCGAACCACATAGATACCATATTATCAAAAAATATGAGGATCTATGTCACACTACACAAATCAAAGAATTATTACAGAACAAGAATGGTGGAATAGCTTAAGAAGTCAAATAGGACAAACTACTTATTCAGAATCTTATTGTGTTGATCTAAATGAAATGGATTTTCTCGATCCATCTAAATCACCAATTCTTCAAGGTGCTAAGAACTTTGCAGGTGGACTTTCTACAGGTCTAAAGCAAGGATATGACAAAGGTTACAAAGATGTCGAGGATCTTGGAAAATTTCTTACCCCAGGGATTTTAAAAACTATTGAAGTAGTCGCAAATGTGTCGCAAAAATTTGCAGATAAATTTGGGATATCACCAGTTACAGCGGCCATGATCGTTGGTATTGCAGCAACTGCACCCGCTGCTCTTCCTGCATATATTCTCGCTTTGTCACTAAGAAGAGTTGCGACAAATTTAGCCAACAAAATGTATGATACAGCATGGGAAAAACTAACTGGCAAAACAGTCGAAGAATTAGATAAAATGTGGGTAGATTGGAAAAGTAAAAACCCAACAGCCGCAACTCCTAAAGTAGTTGCAGATTCATTTGACTCATTCAATTCATTCTTAAGAAATAAAGATATAAACTTATACCAAAAAATTTATTTGGAAAATGAGTACCAAGAAGATGCAAGAGGAGTTGGAGAATTTTTAGGTAAAGGTCTTGGTTATGGTGCTGGTGCTGGAGTTAGCATTATATCAAATTCAATTTCTAGTATCGCCAAAGTATTTTCTAGTGTTATGAAAATGATAGCAAACAATCCAGTAGCTACTGGCAAAGTCTTGTTCGGTGTAATCATAGGTTATTATGTCGGTAAACTTGGAGCTAAAGCAACAGAAAAAGTCACAGATATGATTCAAGGGAAATTGTCAGCAGCCGAAAGTGATGATATTAGAAAGGTTGCTGAAAAAGTTGGGGTTCCAAAAGAAGAAATACAAAAAGTCGCTAACGACACAGGAAACAAAGACTTTGTAAATTATCTTGAAAATCCTCCAGATGGTTCTGTAAATGTTGCTGATGCCAGAAGCCTTGCAGACAAAGGTCGTACTGATGCTCCCACATATGGTTTTTGGGGTAGCAAAGAAATACCCAGTGAAATTAGAGAATTGATGTCATTACCTACCACCGAGTTGTCTAAATTGTCAGCAGAAAAAATTGGAGATCCAGTTAATTTTTGGAAAGCTATAAACAGGGCGGAAGCTGGAGGATCTTTGCCATTCAATGTAGGAAGATTGGAACCTTCAGAACTATTTAACGACAAAGAAAAACAAAGTATATTGATGAATATGATTGGTAAATTTGACACAGTAGACAAAGTTGAAATGTTGAAACATATTAAAACTCAAGATTCTAATAATTATGATATCTTTAAAAAAACAATTGAAAATTGGGAAAAATATCACAATACTACAAAATCAGCGATACAATCTCTTCGATAGGAAAAATTATACATGATTACATTTATTGAATGGTTATTAGAAAATACAGAACCACAAAGTTTTACATTAAGTGATAAGAACATTGTACCAGAATGGGTTTACAATATTTTTGTTGAGTCTTATCTTAAATCAACAGGAAAAGCATGGGATATGAACACATTCCTTGGAAGATCAAGATCATGGACATTTTTTGGAATACCACCAGAATCTGAACATGATCCAGCATCAGGTTTTGTCTCTGTTAGATTTCAAAATTCAGGTTTAGTAAAATTAACAGGAGTTGCAGGAAGTACTAGAGCTATTCTAAAAGGATTAAGTCTTGTTGATAATCTCAACAAACCTGTTTGGGGTGCTGTAAGTGATAGTATAGCAAGCATGGCAGAAAAAAGAGGATTTATAGTGCCACCACCAGAAACTATGAAAATGATGGCAATGTTTATACCAAACCTAAGTGTAAATGATTCTGGTGATGTACAAGCTCATGTTATTGGAGTTGGAGATGTAAATAAAAAAGTTATTGTTAATCAAAAATATATGGATTGGTTTAAAAAACAATATCCACAAATTCCAATAGCCGCAAGGTAAAACATGAACTTTAAAGAATGGCTGCTATCTGAAGAAATATATTCTCAAAATAAGACTGCAACTGTCTTTCATAGGACAAATGTTGATTCTGTATCAAGTATACTAACATCTGATTTTAGATCAGGAGCAGGTAAAGGTTGCTTTTATGGTTGTGGACTTTATACTACTTATAAAATAGAAAGTCAATTTACTGATTATATGAAAATGTATGGTCAAGCAGTGATCAAATTCACAGCAACAGACCTCGACAAGTATCTCATATTTGAATTATCTGAAGCAAAAAAAATCCATGGGAATGATTATAAAATAAGCAGTCAATTAGATAAATTAGGAGTATACAGAAAACTTGAAGGAGATTCAAAACACTACAATGAACTACAAGAAAAAGAAAAAAACTCATCAGTTTTGGCAAGAGAATTCTGTATTAAAGAAGCATGGGTAGAAAAATCAATCAAAGGAATTATCTATTATGGAGAAAATGATGGCTATTGCTTGGTTAAATATAAACCAGTTCAAGATGGAACAATAACAATGTTGGGCTATGCGGTTGCTGAATCAAATGAAACAATAAAGATGAAAGAGCTAAAAAATAATATTGGTTGGATTACTTCTACCAATAAGGCAAGTATGAAAAGTATTTATAAATCACCAATATCTAACAGAGAAAAATTTTCATTTAGCAACAGCGACAATACAGAAACCAGTAAAAGCATTTTGAACAAATTGTTAAATTCTAAAAATTTAGAAATAGTGGCAAAATATTTAGGATCAAATATAAACAAACTTTCTGATAATGATTTTAGCACTTTACTTAAAACTGCAACAAACAAAGACAAAATGGCAGAGGTAATCATAAGATACAAAACAGAACTTTCTGACAATAATATTGGTAGTTTAGTTCTTAATGCAAGTGATAAAGACGCAATGGCAGAATATCTTATAAACAAACAACCAGAACTTTCTAATACCGATGTTAGTAATTTGATGCAAGTTTCAAAAAACAAAGACAAAATAGCAGTTCTAATTATAAAAAAACAATTAAAGCTTTCTGATACTAATGTTGACAGTTTGATTCAATATGCAACCAATAAAGACAAAATAGCAGAACTAATTATAGATAAAAATTCAAAATTTTCTACTGATAGTATTATTTTTTTACTTGATAGAGTAAACAACGAAGATAAAATAGCAGAACTAATTATAAACAAAATACCAGAACTTCCTTTCAATGGTGTTTCTGAGTTACTTCGTAGGGCAACCGAAAAAAACAAAATAATAGAACTAATTATAAACAAAGTACCAAAACTTAATGATGATGATTTTATTGCTTTGATTGGTTCTACAACCGATAACGACAAAATGGCAGAACTAATTATAAAAAAACAACCAGAAGTTTCTGATAAAGTTGTTTCTTATTTGATTCAATATGCAACCGACAAAGAAAAAATATTTGAAATACTTGTAAATTATAAAACAAAACTTTCTGATGGTAATGTTCGTAATTTTCTTATAAGTGCAGCCGATAAAGACAAAATGGCAGAACTAATTATAAAAAAACAACAAGAACTTTCTGATCGTATTGTTGCCGACTTGCTTGATTATCCAAGTGATAAAGACAAATTTGCAGACTTAATTATAAAAAAACAACCATACCTTTCTAGTGATAATGTTGCTCATTTGCTTTGGCGTTCAATCAATAAAGACAAATTTGCAGAAATAATTGCAAACAAAAAACCAGAACTTTCTTATGATGATATTTGGAATTTTTTCTTTCATTCAACCAATAAAGAAAAAACAGCAGAACTAATACAAAAACAAACAGATAATATAAGCAGACTTTCTAATAAAAATGTTGAAAAGTTATTACGAGATTCAAAAGATAAACCAAAACTTGCACAAATACTAAACAAATATCACACAAAGAAAACACCAGAAATTCAAGAAATCTTAGATAAATACCTTGAACCTCAAGCAATAGCTGCGAGGTAAACTATGAACTTTAAAGAATGGCTACTATCTGAAGAAATCTTCCCCAATAAGACTGCAACTGTCTATCATAGAACTTGTCCTGGTTGCGATGAAGAAAAAAGCGTTCAAGCTGTATCGGGCATACTCACATCTGATTTTAAAGTTGGTACAGGTTGTATGTATGGTTGTGGTTTTTACACTACTTTTGCAATAGAAAGCCAATTTACTAATTACATGGAAACTTATGGCAAAGCAGTAGTCAAATTTAAAGTAACAGACCTCGATAAATATCTTATATTTCAATTATCTGTGGCAAAACAAATCCATGGCAACGATTACAAAATAAGCGATCAATTGAAGAAACTAGGGGTATTAAACAAAGTAGATGAAAGTAAGTTGAAAGAATACGATGAACAACAAGAAAAAGAAAAATTCTCATCAGTTTTGGCATATGAATTCTATGAACAAAATAAATGGATGGCAAAGTCGGTAAAAGGAATTATCTATTATGGAGCAAATGATGGTTATTGTTTAGTTAAATATGAACCAGTTCAAGATGGAACAATAACCATGTTGGCCTATGCAGTTTCAGAACCTAATGATATGAAAAAAATGGAAGAACTTAAAAATCCAAAATCAAAAAATTGGATTATTTCCACCGATAAGGCAAGTGTTAAAAGTATTTATAAATCACCAATATCTAATAGAGAAAAATTTTCATTTGGCGGAGATGACAATGTCCATATCATAAATCAATTGTTAAAATCTAAAAATGTAGAATACACAGCAAAAAAATTAGGATCAAATCTAAACCAACTTTCTCAAGATAATGTTGGCGTTTTACTTTATAAGGCAACCGATAAAGAAAAAATGATAGAAGTAATTATAAAGTATAAAACAAAACTTTCTGACAAAGATGTCAGCACTTCAATTATCAATGCAGTAGACAAAAACAAAATTGCAGAACTAATTATTGAAAAGAAACCAGAACTTTCTGATCATAATGTTTTTCATTTGCTTTCTTATGCAGATAACATAGACAAAATAGCAGAACTAATTATTGAAAAGAAACCAGAACTTTCTGATGATAATATTTATTATTTGCTTCTTAAGGCAAACGACAAAGGAAAAATAGCAGGAATATTGCAAAAAGAAAAAGACAATATAAGCAAACTTTCTAATCTTCTTATTCGTGATTTGATTGCAAGAGTAACTGAAAAAGACGAGATGTTAAAAATAATCATAAAATATAAACCGGAGCTTTCTGAGGATAATGTTTATTATTTTATTTTTAAAGCAAACGACAAAGACAAAATAATAGAATTAATCATAAACAAACTATCAAAAATAGATATTGAAAATGGTGTTCGTGATTTGATTCGATATGCAAAAGACCAAGAAAAAATAGCAGAATATATTATAAAAAAGGAACCAGAACTTTCTGATGATGGTGTTTATCGTTTGCTTGTTGCTGTAACCGACAAACCAAAAATCGCACAAATCATAAACAAATATCACACAAATAAAACATCGGAAATTCAAGAGCTAATCGATAAATACCTTGAACCTCAAGCAATAGCTGCAAAGTAAAATATGAACTTTAAAGAATGGCTAATACTGACAGAAGAGACATCAACTGATACAGATTATTCTAAATTTAAAACATCTGTAATAGTACTTTTAAATGATAATAAAGTCTTAATACTAAAAAGAGGATCTACTGCTCCTTGGATGCCAAACAAATGGAGCTTAGTAGGTGGTGGAATTGAAGAAGGAGAAAACCCAAAAGAAGCGATAATAAGAGAGTGCCTTGAAGAAATAGGATTAAAACCCAATAATGTTTCTTTTGATCATAAAATAATGACTGTTGATGCTGGAGAGATTTATTATTTTTATGGAGAATTAGAAAGTCAAAATATAAAATTAGATTATGAAAATTCAAATTATAAATTTATTACAAAAGATGAAATAAACAGCTATGATTTTGTTCCATACATAAAAGAATTTATATTAAGTGTTTTTTCAAAAAATATAAAAAGATAACCCAATGAACTTTAAAGAATGGCTACTAACTGAACAACAAATTTTCAATGAGGATTCCAAAACTCAAAAAGAAAAGTTTATCCAACAAGGTATAGAACTCGAAAAAGTTGACTATTACATCGATAAATTTGAAATGTTTAAAGACAAGAAATATAAAGAAATCAACGACCCAATCAAAGGTCTTGAACATATCAAAGACAAAACTAATATAAACGCTTATAAAACATTCCAAGAATTAAAAATTCTCGTTGATTATGTGAAAGCTAGGTTACCTTTCTTTTTACAATCGAAAGCACAAAGAAATAAACCAGTATTTAATACAGAAAAAGATCTAAAAATTAAAAAGGAGTTGGACAATTTATTCAATGAGATAGAAAAAATAAATAGTTCTTGCAGATACCCGCAAGGTTTTGAAAAATACTATCCAAATCGAGATCCTAACCAAGATAGAAAAGAAGTAATTAACTCTAATCATAAAGACTTTTTTCGTGCCATTAATCCTGATTCTACCAAAACACATCGTTTAGGTAGATTGATCGGCAATTTCTTGGGAATGCCTTATATTCCAGAAATGTGGCCAAAGTGGTTAATTTTACTTTACAATGAACTGGGAAGATCCGAAGGAATAATAAAAAGAATTAAACAACATCCATGTATACTCGAAAAATTAATCGAACAATTTATACAAAAAAATAAAACAAAATATAAAAATTTGTCAAAAGAAAAAATCAAATCTGATCCATCATTGCTCGACAAAGTTATCCAAAAATGGATCAAAAATGCTATGAATGGTAAATAAAAATTATAATATTATATAAATACTTCCATGAACTTTAAACAATGGCTAATTTCTGAAGAAATCAACCCAGAACTTAAACCAACAAGTAAAGAAATTGTTTTGGTCAATGATGGTTCTTTTAATCCAGTTCATCGTGGACATGTAAATGTAACTTTGAAAGCTGCTGAATTTTGCAAAAATCAAGGATTTAAAGTTATAGGGCCATTCATGAGTCCAAAACATGAATCTTGGCTTCAAAAAAAATACAAAAATAAAGATGATGTATTGCCAAGCCAAGATAGACTTGATCTTCTAAAGAAATCTACTGAAGGTACTGGAATACAAATAGATGATTGGGAAATTAATTCTTCTTTATTTAAAACTTCTAAAGAATATGAAGAACATTATAATTCAAAATATCCCAATGCAACTTATGTCATGATAGTTGGAGATGATTATGGAAGTTGCTTACCAACACCTTGCTTTCAAATGAGAAATCAAGTTTGGAATATAAGAATGCCTAGAACAGAAGAATTAAGCAGTACAAAAATAAGACAAGCAGCTTATTCTGGCTCTTCTCTATCCGATATCGCATTTCCAGCAGTTGCTGATTATATGAATAAAAAACAACAGAAATCTAATTCCTAATCAATAAATAAACTATGAACTTTAAAGAATGGCTTAACATAAATGAGGAAATCTTTCCTAATAAGACCGCAACTGTCTATCATAGAACATGCTTTCAGTGTGATGCAAATGATTCAGTAAATAGTGTATCTAACATACTAACATCTAAATTTGAAGTTGGTTATGGTTCTGGTTGTATGTACGGTTGTGGACTTTATACAACTTTTGCTTTAGAGAGTCAATTTTCTAGTTACATGCGTAGATACGGTCATGCAGTCATCAAATTTAAAGTAACCGACCTTGATAAATATCTTATATTTCAATTGTCAGTAGCAAAGCAAATTCATGGAGAAGATTATAAAATTAGCAGTCAATTTAAAAAATTAGGACTACTAAACAAACCAAATGTAGATGAAAGTAAGTTGAAAGAATACGATGAAAGACAAGAAAAAGAAAACTACTCATCAACTTTAGCAAAAGAATTCTATGAACAAAATAGTTGGATAGAAAAGTCGGTAAAAGGAATTATCTATTATGGAGGAAATGATGGTTATTGCTTAGTTAAATACGAACCAGTCCAAGATGGAACAATAACAATGTTAGGTTATGCGGTTGCAGATGTTGACAATCAACAAAAGATGGAAGAACTAAAAAGTAATATTGGTTGGATAACTTCTACAGAAAAAGCAAAAATAAAATATATTTATTCTTTGCCAAATGATCAAAAATCAAAATACAACTTTATAGACAAATTTATTGCACAAAACATAAACAAATTTTCTAATGCAGAGGTTGATGATCTAATTAAAAATAGACATAATTGGTTTGGAGGTTTAAAAGATTTAGATAATGTTACAGATACATTACTTGATAATTACAAAGACCAAATGGAAAAAGTGATCATCAAACACAAAAAAGAACTTTCTGGTGATAATGTTTTTAATTTGCTTCTTAATGCACAAGACAAAGAACAAATAGCAGAATTGTTACAACAACATACCGATAATATAAGCAAACTTTCTGATAAACATGTTTATAGTTTGCTTAGTCGTAATTTTCCAACTGATATAGACCAATCGGAAAATATGATAAAAGTGATCATCAAACACAAAAAAGAACTTTCTGGTGATAATGTTTTTTGGTTGCTTGGTTATGCAAAAGAAATAGAAGAAACAGCAGAATTGTTACAACAACATACCGATAATATAAGCAAACTTTCTGATAAACATATTAAAGATTTATATTTCAGACTTAAATTTAAAAAAAATAATAAACTAGCAAAAATTTTAAACAAATATCACCAAAATAAAACATTGGTAAAATTTCAGAAACACTAAACAGAAATCTAATTCCTAATCAATAAATAAACTATGAACTTTAAAGAATGGCTAATTTCTGAAGAAATATTCCCTAATAAGACCGCAACTGTCTATCATAGAACTTGCCAAAATTGCGATGAAGATGAAAGCATCCAATCTGCATCAAGTATACTCACATCTGATTTTAAAGCAGGTGCAGGTGTAGGTTGTATGTATGGATGCGGACTTTATACTACTTTTGCAATAGAAAGCCAATTTGCTCGTCATATGGATATGTACGGCAAAGTAGTAATCAAATTCACAGTAACAGACCTCGATAAATACCTCATATTGCAATTAATGCCAGCAAAACAAATACATGGCAAGGATTACAAAATAAGCGACCAATTGAAGAAATTAGGAGTATTAAACAAAGTAGATCAAAGTAAATTAGAAAAATACGATAAACAACAAGTTAGTGGAAAATCTTCAGGATCACTTACAAAAAACTTCTACGAAGAAAACAAAGAATGGATGATAAATTCAATCAAAGGAATTATCTACGATGGAGAAAAAGACGGATTTTGTTTATTGAAATATCCAACAGTCCAAGATGGAACAATAACGATGTCAGCCTATGCAGTCGCAGTAAGTGATGATCAACAAAAAATGGAAGAATTAAAAGGCAATAAAGGTTGGATCACTTCCACTAATAAGGCAAGTATCAAAAGCATTTATAGCTCACCAATAGATAATAGAAAAAAATATTCAATTAATGTCGAAAACAAAGATACAGTAGAAAAATTACTGAAATCAAAATTCTTAGATTATACAGCAAAAAAATTGAGCGATAATATAAACAGCCTTACCATCAATGATATTTCTTATCTTCTTAAAAATGCAACCGATAAAGACCAAATGATAAATATTATTCAAAAATACAAAAAAGAAATTACTGTTGATTGTATTAAATTGTTTGTCGATCATGTAAGAGATGTAAAAATACTGAAGAACATAAACAAACTTACTCCAAATTCTATTTACGAATTGCTTAAATCTGCAACCGATAAAGATAAAATGGCAGAAATACTAAACCATAAGATAGAAGAACTTTCTGATCATAAAGGCAAGCAAGGTGCTTTCGGAATTCATTCCCATAGTTATATTAACGAATTGCTTCTTTTTGCAAAAGATGCAAAAGACAGAGACCAAATGATAAATATACTTTTAAAGTATAAAACAAATTTTTCTAATCAAAATATTGAAGATTTTTTTGATTATGCAACCGATAAAGACAAATTGTCTAAAATAATTATAAACAAAAAAATAGAATTTTCTGATAGCATTGTTTCTCATTTGCTTCTTTATGCAACCGACAAAGAACAAATGGCAAAAACATTAGGAACAGAAAAAATAAACAAAATTAATGGTCAGCGTGTTTACACTTTACTTTCTTATGCAACCGAAAAAAAACAAATGGCAAAAGCATTAGGTGAAAAAAACATAAACAAACTTTCTAATGATAGTGTTTATTATTTGCTTGATAGAGCAAATGACAAAGATGAAATAGCAGAAATATTAGGAACAGATAATATAAACAAACTTAATGGAACTGATGTCGTAAATTTGCTTTACAAACCAATAAACGCTGATTCTGATACTCGGAATATGACATATGAAAAATTCATTAGTGGATTTTTAGAAAATAAAATTAAAACCAAACCAGAAGCAGATAAAATTATAAAAATAATAAATACAAATAATACACCAGAAGTTCAATCTGTAATCAGCAAATACCTTAAACCTCAAACAATAGCCGCAAAGTAAAATTACTTTTTAAATTTAAAAACGAAACAATGCTTTGGAGGTATGGCAAATGGAACTAAAATGCCTTTCTCTAACTTATCTCTTAATATCTTGACGAAAGGCTTGTAATCACCTTTGTATTTTGTTCTTAATGCCCTTGAATGATATGTCTTTCCTGTATCTTTATCTTTGAAACCATTGTCCTTACCACTTAAACCTAAATATTCGAAATTTGATGCCTTATATATAGTTCCATCGTGATTGTGATAAGGATCTGCATAAGAAACAACTACTTCTACATCCTTGTCAATTTTTCTTATCCACCTTAAACAAAATCCAATTACCCTAGATTCTGAATTCTTGCCAGCAATGTCAACTATCACTAATCTCCTTAACTCTAATACCTTTTTTTCACAATCAGAAAACTTTTTCCAAGCAGTTGTTGACATCGCACCAAATAAAACTCCTCCAACCAAAACACCTTTATGCTCAACCTTGAAACAATACTTTATCTTTACACCATTAATATTGTGAGAATAATGATTCTTCTCAACGAAATCACGAATGTCACTTACCCCACAAACCATCACATTTAAATCCTTTGGACTAATACAAAGCGGAGAGGTCGGAATTGAACCGCCATCTACTGTTTGGGATAACAATCGCTCTACCTTTGAGCTATCTCCGCATTTCTCAACCATTGTTTAATTTTACATTTTTTTTACATTTTAATCCATACTTTTTAATTTAAAAAGACCAAAATCCAATCCATAACCAATAAATAAACTATGAACTTTAAAGAATGGCTACTAAATGAAGTTGAAATTAGAAAACCTATCTTATTTAAAGATAAAAATGAAAATATTATTGTTTTTGAAAAAGGCGATTATCGAATATCAGTCAATAATGAAAACAATGCAACAAAAGCAGTTTTATGGCATAGGGAAGAATTTAAGGGCAAAGAATTTTGGGCTAAAAGAGGTGCATTAAATGCATATATTTCAGAATTAAGATATTCCGAAGAGGGTGATAAAGATTTTTCTAAATATTTAAAAATAAGTGAAGTTGAAATAGAAAAAGAACACAGAGGAAAAGGATTGTCAAATTTATTATACAAAGCATTAATTGACTATAGTGGCAATGATGTAAAAGGCATATTGTCACATACACCTAATAGAGTAAATAAAATACAAGTTCCTAAAATATGGAAAAGTTTAGGAGGCAGAACGGCAAAGTTTAGTGACGATTATCAAATTATAGACATTAATCAAAAATCCAATCCATAACCAATAAATAAACTATGAACTTTAAACTATGGCTCGAAAATGATGAAATAACAAAAATATTCTCCAAACTGGATATTTTGGTCAATTTAATTCCAGAAAAAGATTTTTCTAATTATAAAATAGATGAAAAAATAGCAGCTATAAAAAACCTTATTCAAAAAGCTAATGATAGTTTCTTGACATCTGGTGAATACAAAGAACTTAAAAGAAACTTAAGTGGCTGTGAAAATTTCCTTCCTAATGTTATGGGTGATTTCTCGAAAATTTGGAAGGATATGATGATAGATAGAAAACCAATTCCACCCGATTGGAATAGGAATGCACCAGATGGCCATAGCCCACCTAGAAATGAAGAAGAAAAGCTCATGGATGAAATCTATAGTTCAATGTCTTCTTTTACCAAAATTAATAGTATCGCAAAAAGTAAGAAAAAGCAAATAACTCTTGACAAATTACCGCCACAAGTTCGTGATATGATCAATAAGTTTATAGAAACACAAACACCTTTTCAAGAAATAAAAGAATATGTTGACGAAATTAAGTCTAAAGTCAAAGATGCAAAACAATTAAAACAAGAAAAACAAGAAATATCAAACAAAAAACAAGCCGATGAACTTTTGGCTAAACCTAAAGAAGCTATAAATGCTGTCGCCAAAATAGAACAACAAATCCAAGATATGATTTCTAGCTTGGAAGAAGATTATAAAAACAAATTCCAAATTAAGTCTAAAGCCAAAGTAGAAAAATTTGTGGGAACAAGTGAAGAAAAAATTAAATCAAATTACACAAATCAACAAGATTTCACTAACATAATGATAAAATCAAAAGAATTTGAAAGTATTATCGATATGAAAGGTGACTTTAATGATAGAATAAATAATTATATAAGATTAAAACAAAATTATGAAAAAATAATAGAAGATATCGCAACCAAATCTTGGAAATCTATGAAAAACTTTTTTATAGTAAGAATGCAAGAAAAACTAGTTCCTATTGTTGATGCCAAAGCAACTCAAAACCATTCAAGCGAATTTAGTCTAACTATTATAAAACTTCAGGCAGATTATGGAACTATAGAAGGTAAATTTAATCTTAAATTTACAGATGGTTCCTACTTTGACACATCACATCAAGCTATTTCCAAATATAGTATTCATAATAAACTCCATAATCAGTTCCCAACTAGATTCTCCAATATACAAATGTCTGATGGAACATATCATAATGCTCTAACAGCAGAAGAATTATATTTGAAATTTGCTGGAATCAAACCACCAAAAGAAAAACCAGAAATTTCTGTTTCATAACCAATAAATAAACTATGAACTTTAAAGAATGGCTACTAAATGAAGAAATCTTCCCCAATAAGACTGCAACTGTCTATCATAGAACAAAAAGTATCAAAGATGTATCAAGTATACTCACATCCGATTATAAAGTTGGTACAGGTTGCTATTATGGTTGTGGTCTTTATACTACTTTTGCAATAGAAAGCCAATTTACTAGTTACATGAAAACTTATGGTAAAGCAGTAGTCAAATTTAAAGTAACAGATCTCGATAAATATCTTATATTTCAATTATCTGTGGCAAAACAAATCCATGGCAAGGATTACAAAATAAGCGACCAATTGAAGAAATTAGGGGTATTAAACAAAGTAGATGAAAGTAAGTTGAAAGAATACGATGAACAACAAGAAAAAGAAAGCTACTCATCAACTTTAGCAAAAGATTTCTATGACAAAAATACTTGGATAGTAAATTCAGTAAAAGGGATTATCTATTATGGAAAAAATGATGGTTATTGTTTGTTGAAATATCCAACAGTTCAAGATGGAACAATAACCATGTTGGCCTATGCAGTCGCAGAACCTGATGATATGAAAAAGATGGAAGAACTAAAAAGTGATATTGGTTGGATAAAATCAGTTGGTGTATTAGGTACATCTATTAAAAATGTTTATAAATCTCCAGAAAAAATAAAAGGAAAATTTGCATTCGGTGACAATAAGAAAATTGAAAATATCATAAATATTTTTTTAACATCTAAAAACTTAGAAGTAACAGCAAAAAAACTTGCATCAGAGCTAGATAAATTTTCTGACGGTGATGTTTATTATTTGCTTAATGCTGCAACCGACAAAGAAAAAATGGCAGAAGTAATTGCAAAATACAAACAAAAACTTTCTGACGACAATATTAGGGTTTTGCTTTGGCGTTTACCCAATAAAGACAAAATAGACGAAATAGCAGAACTAATTATAAAAAATAAAAAAGAACTTTCTTTTAGCGATGTTCAAAATTTGCTTCATTATGCAAACGACCAAGGCAAAATAGCAGAACTAATTATAAACAATAAATCAGAACTTGATGATGATATTGTTACTTTAGCTCTTGATTATGCAACCGACCAAGGCAAAATGGGAGAACTAATCATAAGCAAAAAACTAGAACTTGATGGCAATGGCGTTACTGTTTATCGCTTGTTAGGTACTGCAACCGACCAAGACAAAATGGCAGAATTATTAGGAACTAATAATATAAATAAACTTTCTGATGAAAGTGTTGGTGATTTGCTTTCTGATGCAAGTGATAAAGAAGCAATAGCAAAAGTAATTATAAAATATAAAACAGAACTTACCGATAGTAATGTTTATAATTTGGTTTATCATGCAAAAGAAATAGAAGAAACAGCAGAATTGTTACAACAACATACCGATAATATAAGCAAACTTTCTGATGATAGTGTTATTGATTTGGTTGATTACCGAAAAGGAGACAAAAAGCAAATGGCACAAATCATAAACAAATACCACACAAAGAAAACACCAGAAATACAAGAAATAATCGATAAATACCTACAACCTCAAACAATAGCTGCAAAATAAAACATGAACTTTAAAAGTTGGCTAATACTAAATGAAAAGATAATGATAAAGGATCAAGAATTCCGTGAGCCTCTTCTTGCACTACAATATATTCGAAAAAATCACTCTTTTCCCAACACACTAGCCGTAACATTTACCGCAATTGACAAAGTTGGTCTTAACCCACAAAGCAAATGGAAAACACCACTTGGCATTTATCTCTATCCTATAGATTATGTAATTGAAAAGCAAATGAATGTTCCATTCGCTGGAAATCAACCTCATATTAATGTCTGTGAATTTACAAGGCCACAAAAAATATTACATATGAATCCCGATGTGTCTAAACAAGATGGAATGGAACTTCTCAATGTTTTTCCAAAAGAACAAGTAGATCAAGCTAGTAAAAATATTGATAAATCAGTAGACATGTTCAGTAAAGCTCAAAAATTATTCGATCACAAAAAAACTAAACTGAATAATCTTCAATATGATCAAGAAAAAGAAAATGATCTTTATAAAAAGTATATTGATGCCAAAACTTTGTATGATTTTACAAAAGATGAATTGCAAGGATTAGCACCCCACATTGGTAGCAATTATTCCAAATTGTGGCTTGTAACAAGAATACTTGCAAATAATAAACCAACACAATGGAACATTAATCTTAGAAAATGTGGAATAGATGGATTTGTAGATCATGGAACTGGAACAATTCATCCAAGCGAACCAACCCAATGCGTTGTTTTTGCTACCAATAATTTGAAATTACTGCATTCAATTGACAATCCAAAATACTTCAAAAAAACAGATAATTATAATAGCAAAAAAATGTCAGATGAACAAATAATAGGCCTATTGCAATCTCGCAGATCTTTAGATCTTACAAATTTGTTTTTAAACACAACAGAAAAAGAAAAAATGGCAGACCTAATCATAAAATATAAAACATATATTTCTCATGTAGATGTCGAAGATTTGATTTATCATGCAAAAGATAAAGACGAAATGGCAAAAATGATTATTCAAAAAAAACCAGAATTTACAGATAGTAATGTTTCATATATGATCTCACTTGTAAATGGTAAAGATAAAATCATAGAATTGATTATTGATTATAAACCAAAACTTACTGATAATAATGTCGAAGATTTTCTTAAAAATGCAACAGAAAAAGACAAGATAGCAAATCTTCTTATAGAAAGATTACCAGAAATGACTTATAAAAATATGATCAATATTCTAACCTATGCAATTGATAAAGACAAAATAGCAAAAAAATTAGGAGAAGATAGTATAAGTAGACTTAATTGGTTCTCTATCACACTCTTACATGAAAAAGTTCCAGAAAAAGATAAACCAAAAATAATACAAATTATAGAAAAATATCATAAAAATAAAAATGAAAAAATTAAAGAGTTTTTGCATCACGAAAAAGAAATGAACAAACACCTAAATCAAACAATAGCTGCAAAGTAAATCATGAACTTTAAAAACTGGCTACTAAATGAAGAAATCTTCCCCAATAAGACCGCAACTGTCTATCATAGAACAAAAAGCGTCAAAGATGTATCAAGTGTACTCACATCCGATTATAAAGTTGGCAAAGGTTGCTATTATGGCTGCGGACTTTATACTACTTTTGCAATAGAAAGTCAATTTACCAATTACATGAAAATATATGGCAAAGCAGTAGTCAAATTTAAAGTAACAGACCTTGATAAATACCTTATATTTCAATTATCTGTGGCAAAACAAATACATGGCAAGGATTACAAAATAAGCAGTCAATTGAAGAAACTAGGAGTATCGAACAAAGTAACTATAAGCGTATTTGACGATGACTTTGATGATGACGAAGGTACTTTAAGATATTACGATGAACAACAAGAAAAAGAAAAATATTCAGCAACTTTAGCAAAAGATTTCTATGAAAAAAACAAATGGATAGAAAATTCGGTAAAAGGAATTATTTATTATGGAAAAAATGATGGTTATTGTTTATTGAAATATCCAACAGTTCAAGATGGAACAATAACAATGTGGGGCTATGCAGTCGCAGAAGTAGACAATCAACAAAAGATGGAAGAGCTAAAAAGTAATATTGGTTGGATCAAATCGGTTGGTGTATTAGGCACACCTATTAAAAATGTTTATAATGCTCCAGAAAAAATAAAAGGAAAATTTGCATTCGGTGACAATAAGAAAATTGAAAATATCATAAATATTTTTTTAACATCTAAAAACTTAGAAGTAACAGCAAAAAAACTTGCATCAGAGCTAGATAAATTTTCTGATGAAAATATTTTAAGCCTACTTAAATCTACAACCAACAAAGATCAAATGGTAGAAGTAATTATAAAATATAAAAAAGAACTTACCGATCAAAATGTTTATAATTTGGTTTATCATGCAACCGACAAAGACAAAATAGCAGAACTAATTATTGAAAAGAAACCAGAACTTTCTGATGATAATATTTATTATTTGCTTCTTAAGGCAAACGACAAAGGAAAAATAGCAGAACGATTACAAAAAGAAACAGACAATATAAGCAAACTTTCTAATCTTCTTATTCGTGATTTGATTGCAAGAGCAACTGAAAAAGACGAGATGTTAAAAATAATCATAAAATATAAACCAGACCTTTCTGATAATAATGTTGAAAGTTTGCTTCATTATGCAATTGATAAAGACAAAATAGCAGGACTAATAGGAACAGATAAAATAAACAAACTAGATGATGATTTTATTTATGATCTGCTTCATGATGCAGAAGATGAAGATAAAGATAAAATGGCAAAAGCATTAGGATTATTCAATATAAAAAAAATTGATAATGATGTTAATAGTTTGCTTGATATTTTGAACGACAAAGAAAAAATGAAAAAAATGCTTGAAAAATATAAAGCAAAAAAGATAAAATCGCAGATGTAATTATAAAAATAAATTTTATAGATCAATAAATACCTTATGAACTTTAAAAAATGGCTAATATCTGAAGAAATATATTCTCAAAATAAGACTGCAACTGTCTATCATAGAACTTGTGGAGGTTGCAACGAATACAGAAGCATCAAAGCCGTATCGGGAATACTTACAAGGAATTATAAAATCGGTGATGGTTGTTGGTATGGTTGTGGTCTTTATACTACTTATAAAATAGAAAGCCAGTTTACCGAATATATGCAAGCTTATGGTCAAGCGGTAGTCAAATTTAAAGTGACAGACCTAGAAAAGTATCTCGTATTTGAATTATCTGAAGCAAAAAAAATCCATGGAAATGATTATAAAATAAGCGATCAATTTAAGAAATTAGGTTTACTAAACAAACCAAAAGTAGATGAAAGTAAGTTGAAAGAATACGATGAAAGACAAGAAAAAGAAAACTATTCATCAGTTTTAGCAAAAGAATTTTACGACCAAAATAAATGGATAGAAAATTCAGTAAAAGGAATGATATATTATGGGAAAAATGATGGTTATTGTTTAGTTAAATATGAACCAGTTCAAGATGGAACAATAACAATGTTGGCTTATGCAGTTGCAAAATATGATGATATGAAAAAGATGCAAGAACTAAAAAATACAAAATCGGAAAATTGGATTACTTCTACTTATAAGGCAAGTGTCAAAAGTATTTATAAATCACCAATAGAGAATAGAAAAAAATATTCATTTGGAGACAATGAAAAAATCATAGATCAATTGTTAAATTCTAAAAACTTAGAAATGACAGCAAAATATTTAGGATTAGATATGAACAAAATTTATAGTGGAGATATAGATTATTTGATTACTGCTGCAACCGACAAAGACAAAATGATGGAAGTAATTATAAAATATAAAACAAATTTTTCGAGAAATGATTCTTTGACATTTATTCAATATGCAACCGACAAAGACAAAGTTTCAGAACTAATCATAAAATATAAAAAAGAACTTGATCCAGGTCAAGCTGCTTCTTTGCTTGCTTGGCCAGATGATTTAACTGATAAAAATAAAATAGCAGAACTAATTATCGAAAAACCATCTATCGAAAATCCATCATCTAAAGAAATTTTTTATAATTCAGATGTTGTTGCTTTGCTTAATGCCGCAACCGACAAAGACAAAATGGCAGAAGCAATTGTTAAAAAGAAACCAGAACTTGATGATGCTAATATTGTTGCTTTGATTAATGCTGCAACCAACAAAGACAAAATCGTAGAAGCAATTGTAAAAAAGAAACCAGAAATTTCTAATAAGAATCTTTCTAATGTTCTTAATGCTGTAACCGAAAAAGACAAAATAGTAGAACTAATTATTGAAAAGAAACCAGAACTTAAAAATGATGATGTTTCTAGCTTGATTGCTGTTTCAATCAACAAAGACAAAATTGCAAAACTAATTATTGAAAAGAAACCAGAACTTTCTGATACTAATGTTTCTTATTTGCTTTCTTATGCAACTAACGCAGACGAAATAGCAGACCTAATTATTGAAAATAAAACAGAACTTTCTGATACTAATGTTGAAAATTTGCTTCATTATACAAACGATAAAGACAAATTTGCAAAAATAATTATAAATAGAAAATCAGAACTTTCTAATATAAATGTTTTTCATTTGATTCAATATGCAATCAACAAAAACAAAATTGCAGAACGATTACAAAAAGAAACAGACAATATAAGCAAACTTTCTAGAATAATGCTTCTAGATTTGATTCATATTTCAAACGACAAAAAACAACTTGCTCAAATCATAAACAAGTACCACACAAAGAAAACACCAGAATTTCAAGAAATCTTAGATAAATACCTAACTCAAACAATAGCTGCAAAGTAAACTATGAACTTTAAAGAATGGCTACTAAATGAAGATGTCTGGCAAAACAATACTGCAACCGTATTTCATAGAACTTGTAAGCATTGTAATGAAGAAGATAGCATCAAAGCTGTATCAGGCATACTCACATCTGATTTTAAAACAGGTTCAGGTTTCGGTTGCATGTATGGATGCGGACTTTACACCACTCTTAGTCTCGAAAGCCAATTTACCGATACCATGTTTAGATACGGCAAAGCAGTAGTCAAATTTAAAGCAACAGACCTTGATAAATACCTCATATTTCAATTATCTTTGGCAAAACAAATCCATGGCAAAGATTACAAAATAAGCGATCAATTGAAGAAATTAGGAGTATTAGACAAAGTAGATCAAAATGGATTAAAATACTATTTGAAAAAAATAGGATTGTTAAGCAGTAAAGGTAAATTGAAGTATTATGATAAACAACAAGAAAAATTAAAACACTCATCAGTTTTGGCACAAGAATTCTATGAACAAAACAAATGGATAGAAAATTCAATTAAAGGAATTATCTACAAAGGAGAACAAGATGGTTATTGCTTATTGAAATATCAACCAGTTCAAGATGGAACAATAACTATGTTGGCCTATGCAGTAGCATATGCAAACGATAAACAAAAGATGAAAGAGCTAAAGAATAATGATGGCTGGATAAAATCAGTTGGTGTATTAGGCACATCTATTAAAAATGTTTATAAGTCTCCAAGCAAAATGAAAGAAAAACTTTCATTTGGCGATAATACCACCATCGTAGATCAATTGCTTAAATCTAAAAACTTAGAAAAAACAGCACAAAAATTAGGATCATATCTAGACAAACTTAACAATTATGATGTCTTTAATTTACTCAAAAATTCAACAGACAAAGAACAAATGGCAAAATCATTAGGTGAAAAAAATATAAACAAACTTACTAGAGAGGATTTTTATGAATTGCTTAAATCTGCAACCGATAAACAAAAAATATTAGAAATAATTACAAAATATAAGACAAATCTTTCTGGTAACGATGTTGAAACTATTCTTTTACACGCAAAAGACAAAGAACAAATTGCAAATAAACTAGGAACATTAAATATAAGCAAACTTTCTACGAATGAAATTTACTATTTGTTTAAAAGCTTAATATATAAAAAGTCAATAATAAAAATTATAAATCAATACCACACAAAGAAAACACCAGAAATTCAAGAACTCATAGATGAATATAAATCAAAACTTTTAGGCGATAATGTTGTAGAATTGTTTAGATCTGCAACTAATAAAACCCAAATGGCAAAAAGATTAGGATCATTAAATATAAGTGAACTTGACTATAGTGATATTTATGCCCTCATTGCCATGTGTTCAAATGTTAAAGAAAAAAAGCAAATGGCACAAATCATAAACCAATACCACATCAAAAAAAATTCAGTCATTCAAGAACTATTAGATAAATATATTCATTAAATTTAAATAATAACTACCAAGCTCTACCAATTCCCTGTGTAGCCATCTGAAAATATGGATTGTTAAATGGCATGTATCCATTTGGTGTCACATACCTATTCCAGTTATTGTTGTAACCATAATTGTAGTTGTTATAACCATAGTTGTTATAACCATAGTTGTTATAACCATAATTTCTATAACCATTGTAATTGTAACCATAATTGTTGTAATATCTAACTTGTGGATAAACAACAATGAACTGTGCTTCAGCAACACTACTAATACCCAAAAACATAACCAAAAACAAAATTAAAGACTTCATTTTAAATCTCCTTTGAAAGTTATCATATCTATTAGTCAATTATAGAATTATCAACAAGAATTCCTTGACCCAATAATTCTAAAAATCTTAAATAGTATTTGTGAAATTGTTCATTCTTTTCAATGTTAACTTCTGCATCCACCCATCTTTCCTTCATAATGTTTTTGGCATAATGAAAAGCGTAAATTGGACTTTTCATTATCGTAGGCTCACCCTTGTGAAATCTCTTACCTATGAATTTTGCATAATAATAAGAATTCTCTATCCCTTGCGAAATTCCATCTTCCCCTTCTGGCCACTCTCTCTTTAATATCTCAGTCGCATATCGAAAAGCCCAAAGTGATTTATTGGCAATATATGGCTCACCAAGCAGAAACCTATCATTAGTCAAAACCGCATACTCAAATGCCATACTAGGAACCTTGGCTATTTTATGCTCACCTTCTGGCCACTTACCCCTAATGATGTCAGTTATATATTTCATAACCATATCCTTGTTACTCCTCAGAATCGATTTTTCACCTTGAAGAAATCTCTTGTGAATAAAGTAACGAGCATAAACATAAGAAGTAATAGGTTCCTTACTAATCTTATTTTCAAACTTTTTAATCCCTGTAGGATTTTTCTTGATGGTTTCGTACTCATCTCTTATTATTTTGAATACATATTCATCATTGATATAACTCATACAAAAATCCCTCCAAATAAAATCAATTATACAAAGAAACACACCAAAATACAATCCCTAATCAATAAATAAACTATGAACTTTAAAGAATGGCTAATACTAACTGAAAAGATAATGATAAAGGATCAAGAATTCCGTAATCCTCTTATTGCATTAAAACATATTCAGAAAACTCATCCCAATCCAGAAAACCTTGTCGTAACATTCACCAAAATTGATAAAGTTGGCATTAATCCAACAAGTGGATATGACACACCTCTTGGCATTTATCTATACCCTTTAAATTATGTAATTGAAAGACAATTGTATGTTCCATTCGCTGGAAACAAACCTTATTTTAATGTGTGTGAATTTACAAGACCAGAAAAAATACTACATATGACTTCAGATGTTTCTAACCAAGATGGAATGGAACTTCTCAATGTTTTTCCAAAAGAACAAGTAGATAAAGCTAGTGAAAAAATTAGATACTATGGCCTTCGTAGTAATAATGGCACTATATTGTTTAGTAGTAATTACTCTAAATTGTGGCTCGTAACAAGAAAACTTGCAAAAGAAAAACCAATACAATGGAATGCCAATCTTAGAAAATGTGGAATTGATGGATTTGTAGATCATGGAACTGGAACAATTCATCCAAACGAAACAACCCAATGCGTTGTGTTTTCTGCCAGTGCTTTAAAATTACTGCACTCGATTGACAATCCAATATATGAAAAAAAAACAGATAAATTTGGTGTTGATACATATGACATGAAAAAAAATACAGATAAATATAACATTGGAAAAATGGAAGAAGAAAAAATTATTAGAATGTTACAATCTCGTAGGATTTTAGATGTTAAAAATTTACTTTCTAAAGCAACCGACAAAAATAAAATTGCAGAATTAATTATAAAATATAAAACAGTACTTGATAAGTATGATATTTATACATTGCTTAATACTGCAAGTAATAAAGAACAAATTGCAAAATCATTACAAAAAGAAACAGATAACATGAGTAAACTTTCTGATGAAGATGTTTTTCATTTGCTTGTTTATGCAACCGATAAAGACGAAATGGCAGAAGTAATTGTAAAATATAAACCAAAACTTTCTGGTGACAATTATGGTTGGTTGTTTCAAAATGTAACTAGCAAAGATAAAATAATAGAACTAATTATAAAAGAAAAGAAAGAATTTGAACATGGTACTGTTCGTTATTTTATTCAAACTGCAAGTGATAAAGAACAAATTGCAAAATCATTACAAAAAGAAACAGATAACATGAGCAAACTTTATTATGATGATATTCGTACTTTGCTTAATACTGCAAGTGTATTTTATATAAATGGAAAAGTAAGTAATAAAGAACAAATAAAAATTGCAAAAATCATAAACAAATACCACACAAAGAAAACACCAGAAATTCAAGAAATATTAGATAAATACCTACAACCTCAAACAATAGCTGCAAAGTAAATCATGAACTTTAAAGAATGGCTACTATCTGAAGAAATCTTCCCCAATAAGACCGCAACTGTCTATCATAGAACAAAAAGTATCAAAGATGTATCAAGCATACTCACATCTGATTATAAAGTTGGCAAAGGTTGCTATTATGGCTGTGGTCTTTACACTACTTTTGCAATAGAAAGCCAATTTACCAACTATATGAAAACTTATGGTAAAGCAGTAGTCAAATTTAAAGTAACAGACCTCGATAAATACCTTATATTTCAATTATCTGTGGCAAAACAAATACATGGCAAGGATTATAAAATAAGCAGTCAATTAAAGAAATTAGGGCTACTAAACAAGGTAGATCAAAGTAATTTGAAAGAATACGATGAAAGACAAGAAAAAGAAAAATACTCATCAACTTTAGCAAAAGAATTCTATGACAAAAATTATTTGATATTAAATTCGGTAAAGGGAATTATCTATTATGGAGGAAGTGATGGTTATTGTTTGTTGAAATATCCAACAGTTCAAGATGGAACAATAACAATGTTGGCTTATGCAGTCGCAGAACCTGATGATATGAAAAAGATGGAAGAACTAAAAAGTGATATTGGTTGGATAAAATCAGTTGGCACATTAGGTACATCCATTAAAAATGTTTATAAATCTCCAATCAAAAATAAAGAAAGATTTGCATTTGGAGATTATAGTTATATTGTAGATCAATTGTTAAATTCTAAAAACTTAGAAAAAATAGCAAAAGAATTAAGATCATATATAAACAAACTTTCTGATGAAAATTTTTCTAATTTGCTAAAAAAAGCAGCCAACAAAGATCAAATGGCAGAAGTAATTATAAATTATAAAACAGAACTTTCTGATGATAATGTTTATGATTTGATTCGATACGCAAGCGATAAAGACAATATAGCAGAACTAATTATTAAAAAGAAACCAGACATTTCTGATAATAATGTTGAATATTTACTTGATTCTGCAACCGAAAACAAAAAAGATGCAATAGCATATCTAATTATTGAAAAGAAACCAGAACTTTCTGATAGAAATATTCGTGATTTGATTTCTTATGCAATCAACAAAGATGCAGTAGCAGAACTGATTATAAACAATAAACCAGAGCTTCTTTCTAGTCATAATGTTCAAACTATTCTTGCTCGTATAGACAAAAAAGACAAAGATAAAATTGCAGAACTAATCATAAACAAACTACCAGAAATAGATATTAAATATAATGTTCATAATTTGATTTATTTTACAATCAACAAATACAAAATAGCAGAACTAATTATTAAAAAGAAACCAGAACTATCTGATGATAATGTTTCTGGTTTGCTTCAATATGTAACTGATAAAGACGATAGAGATAAAATTGTAGAACTAATTATTGAAAATTTCCCAGAACTATCTGATAATAATGTTAAAAGTTTGATTATTTATGCAACCGACAAATACAAAATAGCAGAACTAATTATAAAATATAAAACAGAACTATCTGATGATAATGTTTCTGGTTTGCTTCAATCTCTCTTAACAAACTTTCATTATGAAACCGATAAAGACAAAAAAATAGCAGAACTAATTATTGAAAAGAAACCAGAACTATCTGATAATAATGTTAAAAGTTTGATTATTTATGCAAGAGACAAATACAAAATAGCAGAACTAATTATTGAAAAGAAACCAAAACTTTCTAGTGATAATGTTTATTATTTGCTCCGATTTGCAACTGATAAAGACAAAATGGCAGAACGATTACAAAAAGAAACAGACAATATAAGCAAACTTTCTGATGGTAATGTTTCTGGTTTGGTTATTTCTGTAAACGACAGACGAAAAATGGCACAAATCATAAACAAATACCACACAAAGAAAACACCAGAAATACAAGAAATCTTATATAAATACCTAAATCAAACACAAGCTGCAAAGTAACCCAATGAACTTTAAAGAATGGCTAATATCTGAAGAAATCTTTCCCAATAAGACCGCAACTGTCTATCATAGAACTTGTCAAGATTGCAATAAAGATGAAAGTGTCAAAGCCGTATCAAGTATACTCACAAAAGATTATAAAGTTGGCAAAGGTTGCATGTATGGTTGCGGTCTTTATACTACTTTTGCAATAGAAAGCCAATTTACCAATTACATGCGAACTTATGGTAAAGCAGTAGTCAAATTTAAAGTAACAGACCTCGATAAATACCTCATATTTCAATTATCTGTGGCAAAACAAATACATGGAGAAGATTATAAAATAAGCAGTCAATTTAAGAAACTAGGACTACTAAACAAACCAAATGTAAATGAAATTAAATTAAAAGAATATGATGAAAGACAAGAAAAAGAAAACTACTCATCAACTTTAGCAAGACAGTTCTATCAACAAAATAATTGGATAGAAAATTCAGTAAAAGGAATTATCTATTATGGAAAAAGTGATGGTTATTGTTTATTGAAATATCCAACAGTTCAAGACGGAACAATAACAATGTGGGGCTATGCAGTTTCAGAACCTAATGATATGAAAAAAATGGAAGAACTAAAGAATAATGATGGTTGGATCAAATCAGTTGGTGCATTAGGTACATCTATTAAAAATGTTTATAAGTATCCAATCAAAAATAAAGAAAGATTTGCATTTGGAGATTATAATTATATTGTAGATCAATTGTTAAATTCTAAAAACTTAGAAGTAACAGCAAAAGAATTAAGATCACATCTAAACAAACTTTCTGATGAAAATTTTTCTAATTTGCTAAAAAAAGCAGCCAACAAAGATCAAATGGCAGAAGTAATTGTAAAATATAAAAAAGAACTTACCGATCAGAATGTTAGTTCATTACTTTATGTTGTTAATAGATCACCAGATAACTGGTCTTCTACACGAAAAAACAAAGACGAAATAGCAAAACTAATCATAAATAAAAAACCAAATCTTTCTTCTGAAAATGTTCGTGTCTTGCTTAGTTATGCAAACGATATAGACGAAATAGCAAAACTAATACAAGAAAAAGAAGACAATATAAGCAAACTTTCTGACGATGATGTTAATAATTTGTCTTTTAATGAAGACCCAGAAAAGATAGCAAAAATAATCATAAAATATAAATCAGAACTTACTGATAGTAATGTTTATAGATTGCTTGCATCCACAAAAGACAAAGACGAAATAGCAAGACTATTAGGTGAAAAAAACATAAGTAAACTTTCTGATCATAATGTTAAAAATTTGGTTTATTATGTAGATGAGGGCGATAAAAAAAGAGACAAGGCATATACAGACAAAATGGTAAAAATAATTATAAATTATAAAACAGAACTTACCGATGACAATGTTGGTTGGTTGCTTTCTGTTACAAGTCAAATAGAAAACGACATAGACGAAATTTTAGAACTAATTATAAAAAAACAATCAGAACTTTCTGATGATAATGTTTTAAATTTGCTTAATTATACAACCGATAAATACCAAATGGCAGAAATAATTATAAAAAAAAACCCAAAACTTTCTGATGATAGTCTTTATTATTTACTTGATAAGGCAAACGACAAAGATAAAACGGCAGAACTAATTATAAACAATAAATCAGAAATTATTACTTCTAATAATGTTTATTATTTGATTATGAAGGCAAACAATAAAGATAAAATAGCAGAGCTAATTATAAAAAAGAAACCATACCTTTCTAATATGGATGTTTATAATTTGCTTGTTTTTACAACCAATAAAGAAAAAGACAAAATAGCAGAACTACTACAAAAAGAAACAGACAATATAAGTAAACTTTCTTATGAAAATGTTCATGATTTGCTACATTATTTTATTCAAACTGCAAGTGATAAAGAACAAACCAAACAAATTGCACAAATACTAAACAAATATCACCAAAATAAAACACCAGAAATTCAAGAACTAATCGATAAATACCTACAACCTTAAACAATAGCTGCAAAGTAAACTATGAAATTTAAACATTGGCTACTAATAAACGAAGGCATGATAAAAGTATCAGCAAAAATTTATACGCAAGTAATAAATGACTACTTTGAAAAATTAAAAGAATATAAAGCTTTAGGAGAAATTAGAGCTTCAACAAAAAGTTATCCACTTATAGATGAAAAAAAAAATCTTTTCAACGATACATCATTTTCTTTTTTAATTGGTTATTTTAAAAAAGTAACATTAAATGTAAAATATAGAAAATTTGAAAAAGTTGAACAAAAGGCTTACCCAGCATATTACGAATCTCAAGACTTTCCCAGTATGAAAATTTTTAAAGGAATGGAATTTAAAGGAACAATTGTTTTGGATTTAAAGATACTTGATGTAAAACATAAATATGATTATATTACATTAATTCAACACGAAATAACCCATTTTATTCAAGACTTAGAAAAAATTCACGCTTACTTGAAAAGCTTAGAAAGACAATTTATTTACTATAAAAAAGAACAAGAAAAACCAGAAAATAAAGGGCGATTTAGTTATGAAAACGAACTGGAAAGAATTCACAGACTTTTGAATTTTGGGAATTTTCCAGCAGAAGATCCATTAGAAGAAAAAGATATGCCTCTTGCTGGAATTTCTCCATTACAAATCACAAAAAACACCATGAAAGATAAAAAAATTAATTTTAATGGAGTTTTCAAAGGAAAAGATAATTTTAGAATAGATCACGAAAAAAGACCAACAGAATTTCAAACTAATCTTATTTCTGTTGTTGGAGATTTTCAAAGAGATTATTTTGAAAAAATTCTAGCTGGAGATTTAAAAGAAAAAAATGGATACGAAATTCCAGATGATTTATATTCTTTTGATTCATATGGTTCTAATCTAGGTTGGAAAAATAAAATAATAAATGATGATAAAATACTTGAATTTTTTAACAATAGAAATAATAAAAAATTATTCTTGAAATCAATCTTGAGCATTTTTGAAAAGCCTTATTTTAAAATTTTATATAGTGATGTATGGAAAAGATATCATATTTTAACAGATATTAAAGCACACACTGATACTACTGATACTAATGAGTTGTACAAATGGTACTTAAGTAATATTTATAAAGAATTTGTAAATAAAGACATTGATATGGATTACTTGAAATTGTTACACAAACAAGACAGATTATCTGAAGTTCCACTCCAACAAAAAAAAGACCTTTTAATAGATACACTTGAAAGTCTAAAAGGAAAAAAAGAACAAAAATATTATGCTCGTGATATAAAGTTTTCTAAAAATATTAATTCTTTAGATTTTAAAATTGATAATGAAATTGGAAATGAAACTTGGCATGCGTATAAAATATTAATCGCATTTTATGGTGATCAAAAAAAATATGATAAAGAAATTAAAAAAAATGGTAGAATAATGGATTATGAAAAACTTAACGATATATTCAAAATTATAAAAAGAGATAAAAAAGAGTTTAGAAAAAAATATGCTGAAGACAAAATTGTTTTGAATGAAATATATGAAAATTATGAAAAATTTATCAATGCTTTCTTAGACGGCATTGTTGAATCTTATGAAATACATTACCAAAATCATAAAAATGATTATTACGAAAATGGTAAAATAAAAGACATTTTACCTAAACCACCAACAAAAAACGATTTCATAGAAGACTTTAATATAGAAATTAAAAAAGAAGATGTTAAACCACCAACAAAAGTAGATAAAATCGTAAATACTAAAAGTGAAGATCTTTTGGAAACCATGGATGTTTATACATTTATTTCACTTGAATATAAAGGTGAAAAAGATGAAGAAGATGATAATAAATGGAATATAATCCATGATATAGATGATCGTAAAGAAAAAATCTCTAATGTTTCTTATAGTTATGCAAACAAGGTTGGAAGCTTATTGGAAACTCTTCTTGATCACCAAGATTCTGACCATAATATAGATAGATATAAATATAAGCAAAAACCTGTCAAAAGAAAAATTGGCATATATGAAATCTATCACCTTTTTCAATTTTTTGAACGAATACTTAATATAGACGCAAATCAAAAAGAACCATATGATGTAGTAATTGCAAATAAAAAAATAATTGCTAGATTCTTAGCAGAAGATATCGCATGGTCATATAAAAAACATTATGAAGAAAATAATATAGATGAAGAACCACCTACAGCAGAAAAAATATTGGAAGATAATTATGTTACATCTAGTTCCTAAAAAACGGAACTAATTCGTACTACCATTGCATAAATACACTATGAATTTTAAAAATTGGCTAATATCTGAAGAACAAATTTTAAATGAGGACTTTAAAACTCAAAGAGAAAAATTCATCAAACAAGGCATAGGAACAGACATCGTTGACGGTTACCTCAATGATTTTAAAAACATCAAAGAAAAAAAATATAAACAAATCAATGATCCAATACACGGATTAGAACATATCAAAGACAGAATCAATATAGACGCTTATAAAACATTCCATGAACTAGCATCGCTAGTAGATTATGTCAAAGGACAAACTGATGTAAGTGGTAAAACCAATTATAAAAATATCGAAGTAGATGCAACACCAATTCATGAAGATAACGACTTGATAATTTATTACGCAGATACTCCTCAAGCATGCGTTACTTATAAAGGTGATATTCCATATTCTTGGTGCATTGCCCGATCCGATGCAAGTAATTTATTTTATTTTTATAGATTAGGTGAACTAGAAACATCATTCTATTTTGTAAAAAACAAGGAAAGAACTAACAAAGAACTTGAAACATTTAAAGGAAAAACATTCACTGATAAATATCACTTCTTTGTAATTCAAGTAATAAAAAATGCTAACCCTGAAGATGAAGATAATCAACAATATATTGTAACTTCCGCAGAAAATGATGGTGATGGAAAAATGTCATGGAATGATATCTTGAAATTAGAACCAAAATTAATTAATCAACAAAAAATATTTGCTAGTAAACTTTTAGCACCTAAAGAAAAAGAATTATACAAAAGATTTAGCAATGGTATTTCTGATAAAGAATTTGAAAATTTACCTTTTGATGAAAAAGATTTGTACTTGAGTATTTATGTTAGAGAAAACCGACCACTTACCGACAACAAATTTAAATTTTTACCACTTGATTTAAAAAATAAGTATCTTGGCTTTGGAACAGGATTAAGTTATGAACAATTTAAAATGATTGATTCTGATTCTAAATTATACAAAAGATATGAAGATGTTACAAGAATTAAAGTAAAAAAAACAATTGGAACTGATAAATTTAATCTTATGCCAACTGAAATTATTGTTATAAAAAAAATAGCAAGTGAAATTGATTTTGATAAACTTTCTGGATTTAACCTTGAATCGTTATTAGGCAGAGAAAGTGAAAACCAAAAAGACGAAATGGCAGAATTGATTATAAAATATAAATCAGAACTTTCTGAGAAGGAAATTGATGATTTGGTTCTATATGCAAAATACAAAGACAAAATAGCAGAACTGATTATCCAAAAGAAACCAGATCTTTCTAAATTAAGTCTTAATTATTTGATTAAAAGTGTAAAAGATAAAGACAAGATAGCAGAACTGTTGAAATATGACATAAGTAATCTTCATTATGATACATTTAGTAATTTGCTTCATCAGGCAAAAGACTTAGATAAAATGGCAGAACTGATTATCCAAAATAACCAAAAAATTTCTGGTCAAATTGCTAGTGCTTTGATTGAATATGCAAAAGCCAAAGACAAAATAGCACAAGCACTAAACAAATATCACATAAACAACTTTTCTGATGAAGATGTTAAGTCTTTTGTATCTTACAATGCAACTGATTTGCAGCACAGAGTAATTATAAAATATAAAAAAGACCTTTCTAATAATGATGTTGCTAATTTGCTTCTTAGAGCAGACTACAACTACAGATTTTATATAGCAAAACTATTAGGAACAGCTAATATAAGTAAGCTTGATGGTCGTAATTTAATTAGTATATTTTTAAATTCTAATAAAGATGAATATGATGATGATCTAATTCAAATTGCAATTATCATAGACAGATATCACACAAATAAAAACCTTGTAAAAAGATTTACAAGCAAATTCGAACATTTTCTCGACAAAAAACCTCCTAAATAAAAAGCGGAACTAATTCGTACTACCATTGCATAAATACACTATGAATTTTAAACAATGGATACTATCTGAAGAATCAATAGAACAAAACTTCGACAAATGGATCGAAGATATAAAAAAAAATGCTGGCCCAAAAGAATCAGAAATAATATCTATGAAAAATTGGATTGATGATAAAAAGATACAATTCATCAAAAACGCTCTCAAAAAAAAGAAACAGGAAAACAAACAATATCTTAAATATTTAATTGGCTTTGCAAACACACCTCAAGCTAGCTTCCAAGAAGATTATGAAAGAGCCATCGACACCATTCAATGGTTCATCACGACAAACAAAATGACAAAGAAGCAGATCGAAGATCAGGGTTGGTTCAATGTAGGCAAACAAGCAAATGAACTTATAAAACAAAAAAATCAAATAGTTAACACAGTCTCTGCTACACAAGCAAAGAAAGAAAGAAAAGCAGGTAAATCAGGTGATCTGCCTATAGTGGCACAATCTGGAAACATAAAGATTTATTTTTCAGAAAAAGCAGTTCCAGAAAATGAAAAAGAAGAACTTGAAAATTCAAATTTACTTACAAAACATCCAGCGATTGTTGCCAGACATGCATTCCTGTGTAGATATGGTAGAAATACTGAATGGTGTACGGCTTCTCCGGATGGCGATTATCATGCAGATTATGCAGATAAAGATGTTTACATAGTACACATTAATGATAAACCAGAATATCAATTTATGGGCTGTACTTATGATAATCCCTGTGAAAACGAACAATTTCAAGATTCTAATAATGAAGAAGCACAAACAATCCCATCAGAATTGGCAAAATTGATAATGGATAAACTACCAGATATTGCCAAATCTTATGAAATTGTTTTTTATAATGCAAATGCTGATAAAATTAAAGCCATCAAAACAGTAGATGATATTTTGAAAATTTTTAATGTAAAAAAAATAGACGAATTAACAGAAGGTGATATTAACATTTTTATTCGTTGTTCACCCAACAAATACGAAATGGCAGAATTAATTATTAAAAATAAACCAGAACTTACTGACCAAAGTGTTTTTGATTTGCTTCATTATACAGGTGACATAGGTAAATTTGCACACCTAAAAATAGCAATACTAATTATAAAATATAAAAAAGACCTTTCTGATGATACTATTCATTATTTAATGGGTATGACACCAAAGAAATACCAAATGGCAGAATTAATTGTTAAAAATAGACCAGAACTTACCGATGAAAATGTTAAATATTTTTTTAAAAATGCACCCGACAAAGAAAAAATTGCAGAAATATTACAAGAAAAAGAAGACAACATAAGCAAACTTTCTTATGAAAGTGTTATTGATTTATTTCATGTTGATGCAAACGATAAAGACAAAATAGCACAAGCACTAAACAAATATCACACAAAGAAAACACCAGAAATACAAGAACTAATCGATAAATACCTAACTCAAACAATAGCTGCAAAGTAACCCAATGAACTTTAAAAAATGGATACTATCTGAAGAAATCTTTCCCAATAAGAACGCAACTGTCTATCATAGAACATGTGGAGGTTGCAACGAATACAGAAGCATCAAAGCCGTATCGGGAATACTTACAAATAATTATAAAATCGGTGATGGTTGTTGGTCTAAAACAAATTTAACATAGCATAGGATATAACCATGAATACATTCAAGGAATGGCTGAAAATAAACGAAGTTTCTGATAAAGAAATAGCTCAAATGGGAACAAAAAAAATAGGTAAGGGTGGAAAAGAACTAACTTACAACTATGTTTCCCCTAGTGAGTATGAAATTTTGCGTCCTCACTTAATCTCCAAATCACTTGGACGCAACAAAAAGCTAGACCCAGAATTGACCGCATACACACCTGGAGAAACCCTTAAGCTCCTTGGTCACAAAAAGATACAAGACTGGTTTAAACTGATGAGTTCCTTCAAAATACCAAACCAATACGACATGGCTCATGGTGGCTTGGTCATCTTGGTTTCTTGTGCTGCAACTAAACCATGGGGTTTTGGCTGCAAAAGGGGCGACTTCTACAAATACTACAACGAGATCAGAAGAGATGTCCAAAGCGGCAAGACAAGGCCTGTCTACTTCGTCACCATTTCAGAGCCACTTGGAGTTGTTCCAGAGGAGTATTGGGGCGATAATCCAGACAAAATCTTCCCTCAGTATGACAATCCAGGTCTATTCAAGGACACCCCACAACAAAGTGGCATGATGACCAAAGATTGGGCTAAATCACCATTAGGCTCAAAGAGGGAAATGCCATTTGACGATGAGGCATTTGATGCTTCAATCCAAGTTCTTGGTAAGGAGATTGCCGATTTTATAAAAAGACATAAAGGCTATGAGTTTGTATCTTTTGTTGAACATGCAGATGAAACTAAATCTACACATAGCAGCATGCTCGATGTCGCTCAAAGTATTCTTGGATATGAAATACCAAGAAACAAAAAAAAATTAGAATCCGGCAGAAAAAAGACCGATGGAACTGTGGCTGACTACATGAGACGCAAACTTGACTTGAAAAAAAGAAGTAAATCATGAACTTTAAAGAATGGATTGAAAACAGAGAAGATAAAAAAGTATCCTACTCTGCCATTGTCTTAAACCAACAAAGCCATGAAAAATTATTGGATGAACTTAAAGACTATATTCCAGAAAATTGGAAGACTTTTGCTCACCATATGACTATCAATTTGGGAAAACTTAACCCACCAGAAGATTCTCTTATCAGCCAAGAAGCTATCCTAATAGCATCAGAAATAGGAATAAGCAATATGGCTATTGCCGTTAAAGTAAATGGATTCAAAAGCAATAACAAAATACCTCATGTAACTATAGCAGTTAATACATTAGCTGGAGGTAAACCAGCTATGAGCAATGATATTACTGATTGGCATCCAATCCAAAATATCAAACTAACAGGAACAGTATCAGAAATCATTAAATGAAAAGAGAACAATGAAAAAACATGATCCTTTCGCAAACCCAAATATTGCGAAAATTATAAGAGATAAATACCATGACAGAAACCACAATAACGACTATAAAAAAAATAACCTCGGATTCAGCCTTTTCCACTATGCCTTCATACGCAATATAAGACCAACCAATATCCTAGTTGTTGGATCTCAAAGAGGATATGTACCATCCATATGTGGCATAGCCTGTAAAGATGAAGGAATCGGAAATGTAGACTTCGTTGATGCTGGCTATAACAGTGATGAGGCAAACGCTTGGGGAGGTATTGGTATCTGGAAGACAGCAAAAAATGACTATTGGGAACCTATAGGATGCCAGAACATCATAAAGATACATAATATGAGACTTGAGAACTTCTCTTCACCTATTAAATACCAATACATCTATATCGATGGAGATCACTCATATGAAGGTGTCAAACACGACTTTTATTTTTGCGAGAAACTACTAGACCATGATGGATACATGGCACTTCATGATATAACAGTGGAAAAAGAAAATAATTATGGCAAATGTGGAGTCAAAAGATTTTGGGAAGAAATTAAGGCAGACCAAGAAGCGAAAAAAAAGTTTGAATTCCTTTCCATACCTTTGGCTGTAGGTCTCGGATTCGTAAGAAGGATAGCTTAAATATCACCAACAATTGTGAAGATACTTTGAATAATACTCAACAACATAACATATTCTAATTTAACTAATGTAAATATTGTATGACAGATGCAATCATTATATCTGATATCCACCTCGGTAGCGATAATTGCCAAGCTAAAGATCTAAACCACTTTCTCGATAATCTACCAAATACCAAAAAACTTATACTCAATGGAGATGTATTCGACTCTTGGGATTTCAGAAGACTTAAAAGCAGCCACTTCAAAATACTAGCAAAACTAAGACACCTATCCACTATAATTGATGTAATCTGGATTCATGGTAATCATGATGGCCCTAGCGAAATAGTATCTCACCTACTAGGATCTAATGTGCATGAAGAATATATCTTTGTATCAGGTGACAAAAAAATCATATGTACCCATGGCGATAAATTTGATGACTTTATAACCGACTACCCAATAACAGTATTACTAGCAGATTACCTATACCACTTCCTCCAAAAGCTTGATAACGATTTCTATTGGGCCAAATTAGCTAAAATGAGTAGCAAAACTTTCCTTAAATGTATCGAAAAAGTAAAAGAAAAATCTATCAAATATAAAGATAAAATGAAATGTGACTTGATCTGCGTTGGACATACACATTGCCCAGAAGCAAATAACGGAACTTACTTCAATTCAGGATGCTGGACTGAAAAAACACCAACATTCTTGTTAGTCAATAATGGAACTATTACATTGGAAAAATATGAAGAAAATTATACTAGTATCTGATACCTCTTACCCAGATGTCAATGGAGTTGCTACCACCATACGCAACTATCAAGCTAACATCAAAGAATCATGCCAACTCTTGTCAAGCCATGAATTCAAATCATTTAACTGCCCTTTCTCCAATGATGTTAAACTAGCTTATAATGTTAAATTCGATAAAGAACTATTCACTGGTAACTTCGCTGTACATATCTTTACAGAAGGTACTCTAGGACTAGCTACAAGAAATTTCTGCTTGAAAAATGATATCAAATTCACCACATCTTACCTTACTATGTTCCCAGAATATATAAAGTCCTACACCAGTATACCACTATTCATCACAAGAACTTACTTTAAATGGTTCCATAGCAAATCATCCAAAGTACTTTGCTGCACTAATAACTTGATAAATAAAACATCTTGGCTAAATCATAACAATATGAAAGTATCTCCAAAAGGAGTAAACCTTGATTTCTTTAAATGTAAAAGCAATCCAACCAATAACAATACTGCACTATATGTCGGCAGAGTATCAAAAGAAAAAAACCTAGATGCATTTTGCCAATCTACTCTTCCTATACAAAAAATAGTGGTTGGTGATGGGCCTCTTCTTCCTTACTATAAACAAAAATATAAAGATGTTTACTTCTTAGGCAAAAAAATTGGAGATGAACTAATCCAAGCATATCATAATGCAGATGTATTTGTGTTCCCATCTAAAACAGATACCTATGGTCTTGTTATGCTAGAAGCCCTATCTTGTGGACTACCTGTAGCTGCTTACCCAATTAATGGGGCTTTAGACCTACAAGATGAAAAAACAGTATTCTGTAATGAAATATTAGATACAGCTATCTTAAATGCATTTTCTAATTTAGATGTTCAAGAATGCAGAAAACATGCCGAACAATATAGTTGGGATATCGCTACTGATAAATTCTTGAATAATTTAATTTTTAATTAAACTTGTCCGAATGGATTATAGTACCTGTAGACATGCCTTACTGGAATCCTTACAAAATCTTCAACTCCTCTTCTGTTTACAGTATTACATAATTTTCTCACACGATGGCATTCATGATCTGGCATCACAAAACCACTCGATGTCATAATAATACCCATACCCAAAAATTCTTTACCACAATCATTGGATGCCATCAGAAGATATTTCATCGGTATAAGCAAAACTTCAGATTCATCATTTTTTACCATAAAGAAAAATCCGTCTTTTGTATGCTTCTCTGCATATTTAAGTTTTCTAATAGGTATATCAATCCCACTTTCTATAAATGCCCAATTCTTCTCAGACTTTACTTCAGCTTCTACATAGATCGTTTTATTTTGTAATGGAAAGAAAACACGAATGTCTGGCTTGGTATAGTCATGCTGATCATTTTCGTCTACATCGTTAATGTAAGAATCGCCTCCAAGCATCTTAAAAAATTTCATCGCTAACTGCTTGCCCTTGTTGTCAAAAGCATCAGATCGTGACTGATTGAACTTTCCCATCAACATTCCATTTTTTTCATATGTACTCATACTTTTTATTGTAAAATCAAATAATCTTAAATTGCTATACTAATTTTTGCTCATTTGTAAATTTTGAGTAATTAGTTCAAAACCATTATTACACTAGAATAATAAGATTTTATTCCTTCTTCAGACATGTTCCTTGGATTAATCCAATTGTCCGGTAGGCCATGTATTTTAGCTATTTGCACATCTGATGGATGCCAAACTCCTGTTGTCATTTTGCCACATAGATTCTTCCAATAGTTTTCTCTTTTGGTTTTGAGAAATCGACCCAGAGTTGTGTTATGTTTTGGGTAATATCCATATTTTTTGAAGTACTCAGCAAGTTCAATTACTTTTGTGTTACTGTATTTTTCGCAATCTCTGATAAGCATCCAGTCATTAGGAAGCCCAAAGGTTTTGGCAACTTCAATATCTGATGGATGCCAAGCTACTTTATGTTCGTTAGTTCCATTGATGTAATCTTTGTATGCTTTTCTTCTTATCGATAAAAAGTCACAAAGTTTAATTGACCCTTTGACGCAAGATGTCCGTTTTGGGTAATATCCATATTTTTTGAAGTACTCAGCAACCTCGATAAGTAAAAGAGTGTTCTTTATTTTGTTGAAATTAGACGAAGCTAAGATTTTGACGATGTTCTCTGGCAGTATCATTTCTAATCTCCTTTTCACAATTAAATTTCCCTCTATATCTCATACAGTTCCGAACATGTCTTGGTCACATAAATTTTGGTAATTTTTTGAGTAATACCTTGAGTAACACCATAATTGAGTAACACCATAATCTTGAGTAATACCTTCAGCTTGAGTAAGGTATTAATTTTGAGTAAACCTTCAATTTGAGTAAACCTTCAATTTGAGTAAACCTTCAATTTGAGTAACCCTATAAGCTTGAGTAACCCTATAAGCTTGAGTAATACCCTCAGCTTGAGTAAGGTCTTAATTTTGAGTAATACCTTCAGCTTTAGTAATACCTTCAGCTTGAGTAAGGTCTTAATTTTGAGTAATACCTTCAGCTTTAGTAATACCTTCAGCTTGAGTAAGGTCTTAATTTTGAGTAATACCTTCAGCTTGAGTAATACCTTCAGTCTGAGTAACCCTATAAGTCTGAGTAACCCTATAAGTCTGAGTAACCCTATAAGTCTGAGTAACCCTATAAGCTTGAGTAACCCTATAATCTTGAGTAACCCTATAAGTCTGAGTAACCCTATAAGCTTGAGTAACCCTATAATCTTGAGTAACCCTATAATCTTGAGTAACCCTATAAGTCTGAGTAACCCTATAAGTCTGAGTAACCCTATAAGTCTGAGTAACCCTATAAGTCTGAGTAACCCTATAAGTCTGAGTAACCTTATAAGTCTGAGTAACCTTATAAGTCTGAGTAACCTTTCTTCTTTATGGCCAATACATATCACCCTATAAATCTATAACCTAAATTTGTGCTTGTTTTGCCATTTTTATGAACTAAAAATAACAGAAATGGAGTAAAGTGGGAGGAAATGGGAAGAAATTGTGCATGAGTAAGTGTATTGTGAAGGTTCTGTTTAAAATTAAATGTGGGAAAAGCGTTGGAATTTCACCGAATTTTGGCCTAGCCCCTCACCTACCCCATGCCACCCTCAACTTCACCTCACATCTACAAAAAGCATATTGAGTACCTCAAAGGTAGACTATTATGGCATTTGGAGACCTTTCACAATGCACATTAAGCACCTCAAAGGTAGACTATTGTGCGGTGAAAGGTCTCCAGAAAATAAATTATAAAAATTAATGTGAGTGTACTATTTTAGTTTGTGGGGTAAGACATATATTTATAAATTTATAGTTAAGCTATTATCGGTCTAGTAAAAAATATCAGAATATATGTGTTAGAATTTTATATTTGAGAATGTCGCAAGAGAAACAGTTTCATAAGATGCTTTTCTTTTGCGAACAATAAGTAGAAACTTACCCCACAACCCTTTTAAAAACAAAAATTGAAAAAATAATTTCATTTTTCTTGACAATAAAGAATAGATTATATTGTGAGTAACATATTAAATTGAAAAAGGTGAATATGAAGAAAGATATGAGTAGGGCAAATCTATGTGGAGTGTGTGCAGGACTAGGAAAACATTTTAGTATTGAGCCATTTTGGATTCGTTTGATATTTGTTATTGCATTTTTACACTTCGGAATAGGAATTTTACTTTATATTATACTTTCTTTGATGATGGAGAAAGAATAATAGCTTTAAAAGACCTATACATGGTCTATTTTGCGACTTTATTATGAGTATGACCCAAAGGTATACTTTGAGTAAGGTGTAAAATTTAGTTATTTAATGCGATTTAAATGAGTAGTGGTAAAAAAGAAGAGGAAAAAGGAATAAGTTAATTAGTCTTATTCCTTTTTCCATTCTATTTGTTAGTGAATGCTCAAAGTCCGAACCTGACTTCGATAAGCTAGGGCGTATGGGCGAGATGATTAGTCTCAAAGGAGCGTGGACAATTGAAACCCACGAATTAGACCCGCACACAATCACACACTTGGCAGAAATCTGTGCCAGATCCAAGATTGCCAAACTTGGTAAATAAAAAGATTGCTTAATCTTTACACTTCAATTGATTTCAAGTGCCAAATAGAAGGCCTACTAACAATACCATAAATAAAAACAGAGTAAAGTCAAATTTGCGGATAAAAATCATTTATCTGAGAGACTTTGAGTAGTATTTCTAGCAAATGATTTGGTTTAACATTAGAAATGACATCAGAATCTTGATCATCTAGTTTTATAAAGCTTCTATAAGGGCTGAATATCGCAACTTCTGCCGTTTTGGATGAGAGAAACATTTCTGAATTATTTTTTTCACAATTATCTGAGTGAGTGCCATCTCCAAACTGAACAGATACCTCATAACCATTTTCAAATTTGATAAAAAAGCCATTTCCATTTTTTTTATTGCATTTAAACATTGATTTTCCTTAAATTGAAAATAAAATTTCACATTTTGATTAAACGGTAGTACACAAGCGGGATTAAACGGTAGTACACAAGTACAAGATTAAAAGGTAGTACACAAAGTCGAAATATTTTTTCACTTTTCTGTGAAATAAATCTTGAGTAGTGACGAACAACTATATGTGAAGGGAAAAATGTGGTTGAGTTATGGACAAATGGTTTTACCTTATGTTTGTGTGATAAGTAAATTTTCAAAGGAGAATTTTTGTGCATCCTAAAAACAAAACAAAATACAAGACTTTGAATCGTATTGCATCTAATCCCAAAGTTGAAGAGATATGGGATGAAGGTGATGATGGTTTATGGATTTCGCTGAGTGAAGGTTGGAATCGTGAAGGTTGTAGTTCTGTTCATGAATATACAGTTAAGAAATTGATTAGTTCATTTGGTTGTGTAGAAAAAGGCGAACCTTACTAAAAGGAGAATTAAAGATGATACTTGAAGAAAAAGATATTGCATTGGTAAAGTTTTTTGATGTGGCTACAAAGCATGGTTACACATGGCATCAGTCGTGGAGTGATGCAGGGCCAATAAATTCTAGAGTCGTAGATCGTAATGGAATTAAATATCCAACTATTGAATTTTTTGAAGGGTGCAGGGTTGGATTTGATTCCAGAGAACATTATGTTGCCAGCAAAAGGAATGGAATTTGGATTGACACATTCCCATCGACAAAAGAGATTTGCATTGCGATGATTATTACAGATGAAAATAAAAGAGGACAAAAGCTGGCAAGCAGAACCTTAAAGAAAGTTCTTGAAATTGCGAAGGAAGCTAAAATAAATGTTTGTTTAGAATGTTCTACTCAAGACAAAAAAAAGGGTTTAACTGATGTTAGACTTTTGAAATGGTACAAGAGAAATGGTTTCCAACCTAAAGAAAAGGATTGGCAAACACATCTATTGATTTACAAGAATATTGCATGATTAAAAATCGTGTTGAGTTTTGGACAAAAGAATTTACCTTATGTTTGTGTGATGAATAACTTTTCAAAGGAGAATTTTTGTGCATCCTAAAAACAAAACAAAATACAAGACTTTGAATCGTATTGCATCTAATCCCAAAGTTCAAGAGATATGGGATGAAGATGTTGATGGTTTATATATTGCTCTGAATGAAGGTTGGAATCTTGAAGGTAATAGTTGCTTTTGGGGATCTACAGTTAAGCAATTGATTAGTTTATTTGGTTGTGTAGAAAAAGGCAAATCTCACTAAAAGGAGAATGAAAGATGATACTTGAAAATCGTGAAAGATTTATTGCTTTGCTTGAATTAAAGGCTAGTGAGAAATTGAAACATGAATTGAATTGGAAGATGGAAGTAGATCGTGAAGAGTATAGTAGCTATGATCTTGCCGATGCGTTTGATGATGTATTGTCATGCAGCTATTCTAATGAAGAAAAAAAAATAATTAAGGAATGTGAAAATCTATTGATAGAAATTGGTTATCTAGAAGTTCGTGAATTAGGTGTAACAATTTCTGGCAAAGATAATGCTGTGAGAAGAAAAGGAAATAGTTACGATCCAGTATGTGGTTGGAATGATTGGATTAGTGGTTGAGTTTTGGACAAAAGAATTTACCTTATGTTTGTGTGATGAATAACTTTTCAAAAGGAGAATGAGATGAAGATTGATAATTTGGCTACGCAGAACAACATTGATAGAAGTGGCACATTGGCAGAGACTAGCTTTACAATTGAGTCTACACCATTTGCTTTCCGTATTCTTGCCGAAACTATTTATAGTCGCAAGGAACAATCGGTCATTAGAGAACTGAGTACCAATGCAGCGGATGAACATATCTCTGCTGGCATTGCAAACAAACCATTTGAAATTCATATCCCTACCACATTCGAACCAGTATTTTGGATTCGTGATTTCGGTAAAGGTATGTCAGAAGAAGATGCTGTTGGTTTGTACACCACATTCTTCAAAAGCACAAAGCGTAACAACAATGAGGTTACAGGTTGTTTAGGATTGGGAAGTAAAAGCCCATTCTCTGTAACTGATAGTTTTACGATTGAAAGTTATTATGAGGGTGTGAAGACGATCTACACCTGTTACAAGGATGAGGACAGGTTGCCGAAATTGGCGAAGCTAGAAAGTTTTGCATCTGATGAGCCATCTGGTGTAAAGATTCAGTTTCCTGTTGTGTCAGGCCACTACGATTGGAGAAATGAAGCTGAGAGAGTTTTCAAATTCTTCAAGGTAAAGCCTACCTGCAATATTGAATTGGATTTTGATCTTGGGGATGCTTCTCTTGAAGGTAGTGATTGGAAATTGATTCGTTTCGACAATTACGAATTAAGTAGTAAGTCTTATGCTGTGATGGGCAATGTTGCTTATCCGATTGATTTCTCTGCATTGAAATCAGATGATGCAAAAGAAAGGTCTTTGTTCAATGCTTTTCGATATGCTACTGGCTTTGTATTCTATTTTGATTTGGGAGAGATAGCATTCGATCCATCTAGGGAGCGATTAGAGTACAACAAGAAGACTAAAGATAGTTTGGTTTCTTTGTTGCAAAAGCTAAAGGTTGATTTGTCAGAAAGCATGAGCAAGAAGATTTCAGAGTCTAAAGATATTTATTATGCTAGAAAGGCTTATGCTTGTGCTTATCGTGATTTAGAGAATAGCATTGGTAAAGAGCTTATCGATGTTGTGCTGGATGAGAAAGTTAAATTCAATGATGAAGTTCTTTTTGAAGGTTCACTAAGAAGTTTCACTGTTGGGTCTAAAGAGATAAGTGCTTATAATTTTGTTTCTAACAAGAGCAAAGTTAAAAAGGAATTTATCGAGAATGGTAGTTTCAGTTATTCTTACAAAGACAATTCCGAATTTATCGTTGATGATGGAAGTCGAGGTTTTTCATCAAAGGTAAAATTGTATAAGCGTTACAATAATGAAAAAGACATTTTCTTGGTTAATAGAGAGAATGCTGATAGGCTTATAAGTTTGATTGGCTTTAGTGGAGATGAATCAGAATTTTTTGTTTCAAATGATAAGTTGCCGATAGTGCCGAAGAAGGTTAGGTCTGGTGGTGCTTCTGGTGCTAAGTCTGTTATCATTCCAGCATGGGAAGTGGTTGTCAATCAATCTTCATCTGGTTCTATTTCTTTCAGCAAGAGTGAGAGTAATATCAGCGTAAGGGATGATGAAGGTTATTATGTTGTTGCCAATCGTGGAGTGATTCAAGTTGGTGGTTCTGCCTGTTTGGATTACGATTTGCTTATCAGTTGGTTGAAGGTGGCTTCTGGTTTGGGCTTTGAAGTTCCAGATAACTTTTATGTTGTCAATGCAAGCAAAGCTAAATCTTTGAAGTTGGAAGATAGAGATACATTTTCAAATCTTACTGATGTGTTAATAAAGTTCTTTGGAGATAAGGTTAGTGATAATATAGATTCATACAAGAATCTTTGTGAAAACGGATTTACTAAAGACACAAATAGATCTTTTGTCATTCATCGTGCTTATCGTGATAAGACAGGACACAAGCTTGTATCTGATCATCCTTTGATTGCAAGTGGCATTGAGAAAGACATTGCTTTTTTGTCTAATCCTGTGAACGATATAACATCTAAGTTATGGTTCAAAGAAGATGCTGGTGATAAAAATCAAAGGTTTAATTTGTTCAGATTTGAAAAAGATGGTTCTGATTATTCTCATTCTGACTTTACATTAAAATTTCATAATGAAGGAAGAGAGTACGATCAGTTTTTAATTTGTTCGCCTCAGAATTTTATTCAGACTGCGAACTTTTTATGGTCAAAAGGTTTAGTCACTAAGGTAGAAGATTTCAGCAAGAAGATTTTGGATGGCTTTAACATCTTGCTAAATTCAAAGTTAAAATCTTAGGGTTGAGTTTTGGCCAGATGGATTTACCTTATAGTTGTGATCGGCAACTTAAACAAAGGAGAATGAAAGATGAAAAAACAGTATAAAGATGGTCATAAAAAAGTATTAGAGTTCTTTTCAGCAGAAAATGAAAAGCAATGCGAAAGAAACATATACAAATATACAACTTGTGGTGCTTGGATTGAATTTAAGGATTGGGGCATCAGTCTTGGTTCCATTGTAGAAGGTTCAGACGATGGAACTGATGTCTTTGATCTTAGATACGGCAAAGGTTTTTCTAAAAAGCTTATTGAAAAAACAATAAACAAGATTGAAGAACAAGCACACCTAATTTGGGATTGGGCAAATGAAGTTCGTGAAGATGGAAAGACAGATGAAGAAAACGGACTTGATTTTCCAACTTTTTGGTTACGATCACCTTCAGACTCAAGCTCACACTACGGAGAGCTAAATGAACGATAAAGACTACATTGAAAAGGAAATGGAAAAGTATCCCTATCGTGACAATAACGACATTCCTTTCCGTTTGGAACGCATCGATGAATATGCATGGAATGTATACGAGATGTGTCTGGAACACGAATACGGATGCTTTGTTGGTTTTTACGAAAAACAAGATGACTTTGAAGACTGCGACACTTTGGAGGAAGCAATTGCTTATTGGAAAAACTTAAACAAAGGAGAAATGCTATGATTGAGATTAAAAACAAAAGTGGTGAAGTGATTCAAAAGATTGATGGTGCTGATCTGAATGGTGCTGATCTTAGGTGCGACAAGCTTTATGAAGCCGATCTTAAGGGTGCAGATCTAAAGAGGGCGGTTATGCATGGTGTCAATCTGAATGGTGCTGATCTATCTGGTGCTGATCTATCTGGTGCTGATCTTAGGGGTGCTGACCTTACTGGTGCTAATCTGCAAAATACTGATCTGGATCGTGCCAATTTAGAAGGTGCTGATCTAACTGATGCTTGTCTTTTCGGTGCTAATTTGACTGGTGCTTATTTTTATCGTGCTAATTTGACTAATGCTGATTTTTATCGTGCAAATTTGAAGGGTTCTAATCTTACTAATGCTAATCTAAAGGGTGCTGACCTTACTGGTGCTGATTTAAAGGATGCGAATCTTACTGGTGTTAAGATTAACAAAGACACTCGATTCTAACATGGTTGAGTTTCGGACAAATCTTTTTACCTTATAGTTGTGATTGGAAAACAAAGGAGGATAAGATGAAAAGTAATGATAAGCTGGATTGTTTGCCAGAGGTAAAAGACAAGCCTTATAAGAAGCCCGAAGATGGCGATCTAGAATTGCTTGCAGAGCATTTGGGTGGAAGACTGGCACTAAGGTATGGTTTAGCGGTTTTGAACAAGATAGATGAAGCTAATGTGCCTCTAAAAGATACAATCTACGATGCGGTATATGACTATATCGACATGGAAAAATTGTACGAGGAGTATGTTGAGGCTTGTGGCGAAATGGATTTCAATTGGCATAATTACTACTATGGTGAAGTATTTCAAATGTTAAAAAAAGATGGTTATGTAACTTGGGGTGACAACTACGAAATTGGAAGTTTATAAACAAGGAGAACAGTTATGAATGCTTTTGAAAGAATTGAAGAAAACAGGAAGGCTTATGTATCAGAGATTTTTAATCTAATCAAAGATATAAGCAATGAGTATAAATTGATTTCTTTTCACAGGTACAGTATCAATAGCAACAACAAGGATAAATTTGCGGATCATGTTTCTAGGTTTACAAAAAAATTAGATAACACATTCTGCAATTTGATTCAGAAGTATATCGATATCAAAACCGATTTTCCTTTGCCTAACAACAGGGAATACAGTCGTGACGAAAATGCAGGGGCAGTATTAACTTCTAAGTTTTTGACTGATGATATTCTTAGTTGTGATTATTTGTTTTGTGTTGAATTTACATTAGATGGAAAGGAGATAAGCGAAAAGCTTACATTGGAAGAATATCTTCGATGTTTAAATGATTTGTTTGATTCTTTGTGGAATTGTAAGTATGGAAGATTTGTTGGAAATGATTTGACAGAAACGAATACTATACAAGCAGCAATAGAAGCTGTTGATTCTGGCGAACTGGTAGACAGCGTAGATTATTCTGATTTGTCTTACGATAATGATTTTCCAAAATGGTGCAGAGATATTCGTTACAATGTGTCGAGCGTCAATTCAGAAGGGAACTTCCTTAAGGCTTATAATCCAGCATTAATAGAAGAGATTCTTAATTCTGCTAAGATTAGTATTGTAGATGAAATCAAATATGATACTGTTTCTTTAAGATAACTTTACTTTGTTTTTTTGTGTGGTATGTTTAGTTGTGTGGTTTTTTTACTTTTTAGGAGTCTGAGATATGAAATGGGTAATTGATAATTCTGGTTTTGTTAACACTAGTGTTTCTGGCAAGGCTTATACATTTTCAAAGAATCATCCTCATTACAGTAGGTTGATTCATTGTTTGAAGCACAACAATGTGGAGCATTTTGAAGTGCTGTATGACATTGGTTCTGCGATTGAAAGTTATACGCAGGGTGCTGTGCAAGTTAAAGGTGGAAACATTTATTGGGATGAACATCCAATGCCAGAGATGTTTACTGATCGTGTTTTCGACATGAAGAAAAGTGGAGTTAATTTTCAGCCTATGATTAACTTCTTGGATAATCTAAGTGATAATCCATCTGACAAGTCGATAGTTGAATTGTTTGATTTCATGCAGCACAAAGATTTGCCTATTACACCAGATGGTTGTTTCTTGGCATACAAAGCTGTAACAAACAATTTTAAAGATAAGTATAGTGGCAATTTCGATAATGGTGTTGGCAACATTGTAGAGGTTAGTAGACAAAGCGTAGATGGCGATAGAGATACGCATTGTGGAACTGGCCTTCATGTTGGTAGCATCGATTATGTTCTTGGATATGGGTCAGGAACTTCAAAGGATGACGATGGCAACATTAGTTGTTCTGATGGCGGGGATCAGATTGTGGTATGCAAGGTTAATCCAAAAGATGTAGTGAGTGTACCAACTGATTGCAAGTTCCAGAAGCTTCGCACTTGTCGATATGAAGTTGTAAGCATATTGAAGAGTGTTTATAGCCAGCCTGTAGTTGGATTGGTTAGTCCGATTCAAGCTAAGTCAAATGCACCTACACCTGAATTGGTGCGAAAGATTGGCAGGGTTAGCAGGTTGCTTGCTACTGCTGGTCGATAAGCCAAAGCTTACTATTTCTGGGCGACATAGTAAGTTAGGAGAATGCAAGGTGAACTATGTTTGCCTTGCATTTTTTTTACATGATGCATAGATAAAACAATGATGTCTATTTAAAAAAGGTTGGTGAATTAAAATGAATGAATCTTCGTTAACAAGAATTAAATCACACATAGAAAATCGTAATGTTGGTTTGATTTCTGCATTTAGGGGCAGATACACAAAGCCAGAAAATCTTCAGAGAACAAGAGAATTAGAATCCATGATTCGTAGTGATGGATTTTCTTTCATCAAAATGAATGGTCATTACATTGAAGGGCATGGCACTCCAAATGCTCAAGATAAGGATGAGGTTGCTTTGTTTGTAATAGGCAAAGATGGTGATGACAATGGCAAGCTTAAAGGTGCTTTAAAAAAGTATGGTTCTTCTTTTGACCAAGAGAGTGTTTTGTATAAGGCATTTGATAAAGATGATGCTGTGTTGATTGGAACTGTAGATAAGAATGAGGATGGCGAATCTGTCTGGCCCGGGCTAGGTAATGAATCTTCTGTTGGTAAATTCAATCCCATGAGAGTTGGTGAATTTTATACAACCATGAAGCAAAGCAAAACACCTCGTAAGGGTAAAACAGAACCTAGCATTCCAAGAACATTTACATTTGAAGGATTTGAATTTCCTTCAAGTTACTTTCAGAGATTTTCGGAGTATATTAGAAATAGGAATTTATCGTAGACTTGTTAGAACCAGAACCAGATAAAAGGATTTGTCATGGCTTATTTATTTTTAAGAATGGTTATAGCAGCCTTTACAGTTAATTCTATAGGTTATTATTTCATTAGCCACAAGATAGCCTATTTCAATTGTTTGATCGCCATATGGTGCTTTATTGAATGGGTAGAGGCATTCCGTCAGAGTAGAACAAATGAACCATTAGAATTTGTTCTGCCACCTTTGAACCAGCTTTGCCTTATGGTTAGAGTTTTCATTCAAGAATTAAAACTCTAATTCAAATTTTTCAAAAACGATTAAACGGTAGTACACAAGTGCTGCCGTTTTTTTTCGTTTAATGCGAAATAAATCTTAGGTCTTAACGAACAACTATATGTGGGGAGAAAGATCGGGTTGAGTTTCGGACAAAGTAATTTACCTTATGTTTGTGATCGGAAAACAAAACAAGGGAGTATAGAGATGAATACTTTAGATGCGATAATGATTGCTGAAGGAGAGAAGGAAGCTACTTTTGACGAATCAATCATTGCTTGGCAGCACTTGATTGACACTGGTGTGGTGTGGAAGTTGCAAGGTGTGTTTGGTCGAACTGCAAAAGACTTGATTGAATCTGGACTTTGCACACTGTAGAGTTTTGGACAAAAGAATTTACCTTATAGTTGTAACTGATAACTTTCAAAAGGAGAATGAGATGAACGAAAAGGAAAAAGAAAACTTGGCTGTAGATAGTGCTTTGAATGCAGCTTGTTCAGCGGTTCAAAACATTTACGGAATCACTGATGGTGGTTGGGCCAGTATGTTCTTCAGCGGGAAGAATGGGGAGAATTTCAAAGATATCATTAAGGCTTATATAAAGTCTGAATCATATAACATACCAGAAGAAGGAGAATAGAAATGAGCTTATGGACTAAGGATGGTTTAAAGGTTTATGACATTGATCCTCTGGCCAGCGAGCTTTGGGTTGTAGCTGGGCCAGATGGATTTCAAATTGAAGACATCGATCCAGATTATTTGCCAGATGGATTTCGATGGGTTGAAACTAAAGAGTGGCAAGAATTAGTTTTTTCAAAGGAGAAGGTGTAATGTTGATTTCATCGAAACTCAATCAAAGTCAAATGGAAGATTTACATTCTATTTTTCTAACTGGCTTTGATGAGTGTTGGAAGAAGAGATTTTTTGAATATGAATTTATGGAATTTTGTTCTGACAATAAACTTCCTTTTTCTAAAGCCGAATTTGAAGATGCTTATGAATTTTTTCACAACTGTCCAGATAACCAAAAGTAAGGAGAATAGAAATGATTAAGAAGAAGTTTTGTGCGAGTAATTCTGATATTATCAGACTTGGAGATGAAGTTTACAAACTTATCAAAAGCTATGGATATGACTGCGAAGACAGCATCGTATCTTTAGAACGACTAAACCATTTTGTTGAAGGTGTAGTCAAGGACAAATTAAATATTGATCGTGGTGTAATTGTTAATGACTGTTACTGTAAGCTGTGCGGAAACCCCAAATAATTTAAGGAGAATAGAAATGATTAAGAAGAAGAAGAAATACGAACAGAGTGTTGTAGCTCTTGGTGATTGGAATGTATCATTGGTCAGCGATGAAGATGGACATTTATCTGTCTATGTGTGTCACAAAGACGGAACTGAAATTATTGATTGTCAAGCTGATATCGGCAATGAATACGAATGGGCAGAGCGTTTCACTACAGAAAAAATAGAAAAGGATTATAAGGGAATGTAGGTTGAGTTTCGGCCAAATGGTTTTACCTTATAGTTGTGATCGGAAACTTTTAACAAGGAGAATAGAAATGCAGAAGACACCAAAGACTGATTCGCCAGCGGTTACTGCTAGGGTCGTTTCTAGAATTTTGAAAAAAGCTAGTTTCAAAATGGCTATCAAAACTGATGAATACAATTGGACTGATGGATTTTATGTTCATCGAATAGGTTTTTCTAAGATTGTAAATATTGATTATTATGTCAAAAGACACGCACTAGATGACATTACAAAAGAAAAAAAATTATCCATTGTGTCTGATATGGAAAAAGCATTTAAATTCTTAGAAGACAAGGGATATGCTATCAAACGAAATAGAGGATTCTCTGCTGAAATCGAATGCAATAATGAAGACAGATTTCGAAGATAAATTTTAAGGAGAATTTAAATGGGTAAAGAACCAGAGGTCAAAAAAGATGGGGTACAAGTCGTTCTCATACCTCTCAAAAAGGTGAGGTTGCGAAGGGGTTGCTCTGACATTTTGGAAACCATACCTCTTTATGCGAATGAAGATGGAGAGTGGTATGTCGATGAAGCTGATATTGAAAAATATAAAAAGTAGGTTGAGTTTCGGGCAGATGGTTTTACCTTATAGTTGTAAATGAACTTTAACAAGGAGATTGATATGAGTAAATGTAAAAAGGTTCTTTCGGTTTGGCTTGATGACACTACGGATGCTGATGATCCAAAATGGATTGTTAGTCGTGATCAGTTAAACAAAGAAGGAAAAACCGAAACAACTCAAACTATTAAATGCTTTGACGATTATGGAGATGCAGTTGAATTTGCAAAAAGTAAAGCACATGAGCTTGAGCTTTCAGTTTACGAAACCGAAAATACACCATCCGCAAAGAATGAACTGATTTACGGAGTGTATCATGCGGAGTGCGAAACTAAAAATTTCGCTTCGCAAACAAATACTTTTTTTGCAGAAAGTTTTTCGGATGCAAAGGATTTGGTAATCGAATGGGCAGAGAGTGGTTTGTGGAAAGACAATGATGATGATGTTTATGAAGATGTTTTTGAAATCGATGGTGATGATGGTATTGATGTCACTGTGTCACTTAAAGGGCCAGATGGTAAAGATAGTTTTGTTGTAACCTTAGAAGAAGAAGGTGCATAATGTTGCAAGACATAGTTTTTGGATTTTGTGTGATATATCTTGCTGTTGTTTTGCCGATTACTTTTTGTGTTGCTGTTGTTTCGGTGATTGTAAGTATTGTTAATTTATAAGGAGATAATAATGAATTTGAAGAACTATAAATTTATACTTTGCGAAGGAAATATTTATTCTATCTCTTGGCCAAAGTGGAAAAAGTATTTGAAATTGTTACTGGCTTATAAGCTTTCTTTGCTTAAAAATAAGCCATTAGAAAAACCTTCAATACCATCTAAAGATGTTAAGCTTGTTGCTTATAACATATTTGAACTTGAAAAATTATGTTTAGATGATTCGGTGGATATTCTAAAAGAAGAAATTTTTAAAATAGGAGTGTCATGAAACTAGTTTCAAACGAAGTCAAAACTATTAGTCCATATAATTGGTATGGCCTATTAGTGTTTGATGATCCAGAGGTTGGATTAGAGAAAGAACCATTTGTTTCTGGTGTACCTCAGATACTTTATAAACTTTGTAGTATGGCTGGCATTAAAGAGCCAAAAAAGGGTTTTAAATTGCTTTTTAGTGGTACAGAGTTCCAAGGGTTTCAAATCAAGGCAGATCGCTTAGAATCAGACAATGGGGGCTATTGGTATAGGGTATTAGGGCAAGAGGGTTGGCTTTGTCCAGCTTTGTTTAAATATTTTGATGAAGCCCCTGAGAATCTGTACATAAAGGTAGAAGCCAAATAGAATGTATATTTTAATTCATCCCCTTATTCCGTAATGGTTTAAGGGGATTTTTTATTTATGGGATTAAACGGTAGTACACAAAGTCGAAATATTTTTGTGAAATAATTTGGTTCTTGATACGAACAATTATTAGGTTGAGTTTCGGACAAATGATTTTACCTTATGTTTGTAATAGAACATTTAACAAGGAGATTGAAATGATTGAGATCAAGAATGCAAGTGGAGAAGTGCTTATAACAGTAGATGCTGATACTTTGGTTGATGCTGATCTTGCGGGTGCTGATCTTGCGGGTGCTGATCTTAAAGGTACGAATCTGAAGGGTGCTTATCTTGGGGGTGCGAATTTGGTGGGTGCAAATTTAGAAGGTGCTTGTCTTTTAGATTCGCATCTTGAGGGTGCAAATTTAGAAGGTGCGAATCTAAGTTATGCGAATTTGGTGGGTGCAAATTTAGAAGGTGCGAATCTAAAGGATGCGGATTTAGAAGATGCGAGTATTCTAAAGGCGAATCTTAGGGGTGCGAATCTTCGTAATGCAATTTTAGGTGGTGCAGGAGTGTTTTCGATGCCAACTGGTGCTGATTTTGAAAGGGCTGATCTTGAAGGTGCTGATTTGACTGGTGCTTTTCTTAGGGGTGTTTATTTTAATGATACTAATCTAACTGGTGCTGATTTTACTGATACTTTTTTGAAGGATGCTACTTTTCAAAAATCAAATGTCAAAGGTGCTAATTTCAGCGGTGCAAATTGGGGCGATGCATATGTCAGTGAAGATACTAACATGAAAGATGCGATAAATGCTATAGGTTTTGGCGAAGACACTATTATTTTTATTAAAGATCCGACAAATATTATTGAAGATTTGTAACTAGGTTGAGTTTCGGACAAATCTTTTTACCTTATAGTCGTAACATAACATTTATTGGAGAATAATATGCAAAGGCAAAAAGTATTCTTTGGCGAGAATGATCCTTGGTGTCGTCAAGAACCAACCATCGAAGAAAAAAAATGGTCGGTCAGTAGGGATAATCCGAAATGTCCATTGAATAACTTCATTGGCAATGACAAGGCAATTAAAAAGCTACAGGCAGCAGCGTTTACTGCTTTTGGTCATCAGAATCATTTGTGCAGGGAAATAGCTTTCAGTATTTTCGGGCCAGCTTCTAGTGGCAAGACAACTCTTGTAAAGTTGTTTTCTAAGACTATTGGCATACCATTTATAGAATTTGGGCCTCAGATTAAAAGTGCAGAAGATATTCTAAAAGAGATATCAAGGGTTCTTTCAATTGAGAACACACCTTTGGTTGAATTTAAGAGAAGGGATTATTTTGAATTACCACCATCTGTTATCTTCATTGATGAAATACATGCAGTTTCAGATAATGTAATTCAATGCTTATTGAAGGCAACTGAATTTAGTGATGGTATGTTGGTTACAGAGAAGGGTAAGACTGTAAATTGTCATAATGTATGTTGGATGATTGCGACAACTGATGAAGGTATGCTATTTGATGCTTTCAGAAGTCGTTTCAGTCCTTTGTATTTGACATATCTTAGCAAGAAGGAGATTGGGTCTATTGTTAAGATGAACTATCCAGAGATACCTTTAGATGATTGCGAATTGGTTGCCTTTTATAACAGTCGTGTAGTTCGTAAGGCTTTAGAATTTGCTCGATATGTTAAGATGGTCAAGTCTATGTCTTCTGATAGGGATTGGTCTGATGTGATAAACGAAGTGGCAAGGGATGAGGGTATAGACGAGTTTGGTGTATCCAAAATTCATCGATCTGTTATTGATGCTCTTTCTAATGGTGCAGTTCCTAAAAACAGAATGCCTATCATTGTGGGCAGGAAGAAAGAGGAAGTAGAGCGATATGTTATGCCTTGGTTGCTGGCAGATACCGAAGATAGCAAAGCTTTGGTTACTGTTTCTAACAAGGGATATGTTTTAACTGATGCTGGTGTCAAGTTCCATTTGAAGATTGCGGTTTAGTAAAAATAAATTGAAAAAAAAATTCAATTTATGTTATATTAAGAAATCTTTTAAATGTGAAAGGGAAAACATGAAAAGAAATAGGCAGATAAGAGCATTTGTTTTAATGCGTAGGTTATCAAAAAGAATGGCAAAAGAGATGGGTTGTAATTTGCTGGATGATGATATGGAAGTAATGTTTGATATTCGCAACAGTTATTACGATCATGTTGGCAGGGTTAATGACAATATTAGAAGGTTCGATTTAGTTTCCATAATTGCATAATGGAAACTTTTTATTATACGATTAAACGGTAGTACACAAGTACTGCCGTTTTTTTTCGTTTAATGCGAAATGAATCTTGGTTGATGACGAACAACTATTAGGTTGAGTTTCGGACAAAGTAATTTACCTTATGTGTGTAACAGAACTTTAACAAAGGAGAATAAGATGATTAATGTAAAATATTCACGCAGGGGATTTGTCGTTGAGGAAATAATTGAGGGTTGCAAAACCGAAGGTTGCTCTGCCAAAAAACTTACAGTTCTTCCTTGGGAATATTACGGAGAACACGACTTTAACGAACTTACTGAAGGTATGACAGTAGGTCAAAATACTTGTGATGATGATAATGAAGGGGCTTGTTCTAAATGTGGAAAACCTGTATACTTCAAAAGACATTTCATCGTGACGAGTGATGCAAACGCTATAAAAACAGCAGAAGAAGCTGTAGATTATGCTGTAGATGTTTTGAAAGCACCTTTTCCCGAAGGTGAAGCTTTGATTGCTACAGATGCATATTATTCTTACGCATATGCAGACTGTGTTTTAAAGGCATCTTTTCCGTTAGGTGAAGCTGCGATTGCTACAAATGCTCAATATTCTTATGAATATTCACAAGATGTTTTGCACACACCTTTTCTTTTAGGTGAAGCTGCGATTGCTACTAATGCACATATTTTTAAAATGTACAAAGAGTTGTTTCCAGAACCACAAGTGGTAGAAGCAAATGTTCATCTTGAAGTCGCAAAAGACTTAGAAGACAAAAAAGGTGCAAAAATAAATTATGGTACTTTTTTTTGTGCAGCAAGTAAGGGTGATCTTGAAGTCGTAAAATACTTAGTAGAATTAATAGAAAAAGATACACCTATAGCAACATGGATGGATAGTGAGCGTGATGATGATGAGTCTTCGTATGCTGTATGGGAAGCAGCAAGCAATGGTCATCTTGAAGTCGTAAAATATTTAGTAGGTGAAAAAGGAGCGTATATAGGAATTTCTACTGCTTTTTATGCAGGAACTAATGGTCATCTTGAAGTTTTAAAATACTTAGTAGATGAAAAAGGTGCAAAAATAGATGATATTAAGGATGCTGTTAAACATTGCACAGAGCATGGTCATCTTGAAGTTTTAAAATACTTAGTAGATGAAAAAGGTGCAAAAATAAATACAGAACCAATACCATTTTCTCCAACAATTCCAAATACTTTTTTTTGTACAGCAAGTAATGGTCATCTTGAAGTCGTAAAATATTTTGTAGATAAAAAAGGTGCGGGGTGTGAGTTTAGTAATCTTGAACTCATAAAATACTTGGAAGAAAAACATGGAACACAACTAATGTTTCCATCGTCATCCTTACCAGAACCACCTAAGCCTATAGAGGTAAGAACAGGAGTGATTTTGCAAGAGGTCACTGAAGGTTGTAGTTGCGAAAAATATTCTGTGCATGAAGGTTGTGTGGCTAAAGAGGGTGATACTTGGACAGATTTTACGGAAGGTTTAAAGGTTGGAGAGATGAGTGTTGTAAAAGACAATACTGGTGAATGTCCAAAGTGCGGAACAGATATTAGGTTTAAAGAGTATTATATCGTCACCAATGTTGAGTTTCGGACAAAGTAATTTACCTTATGTGTGTAACAGAACTTTAACAAAGGAGAATGAAAAATGAGTAAGTACGATACAAAATACGACTGGAAGCTTTGCTTTAGTGATGGTGGTAATGGTCATAGCTTATGGCTTGACAGAATTACTAATAGGTATGCAATCAAAGATCGATCTGGAACTAAACCTCATCTTACAGACGATGGTGTTCTTTGGGTAGGAAATGGTTCTGCAATCGTTCAAATCAGCAGCGATAAGCTTTATGTTTCATTTAGCGTAGAGTCAGCAAGAAGTGGGGAAAGTGCTGGTTGGTGTTGGTGTGTATTAGATTTTGGTATTCGTGTAGCTAAAGAGCTTGGTATGGAAATTGTATTAAATGAACAACTTAAGAAACTTAAACCTCTGTTTTGTCTTACCAGTAGTAAAGGAGAATGAAATGAAGAAATTCAAAGTAAAAGTTTGCCGAACCTCTTATAGCTTTAACGAGATTGAAGTCGAAGCAGAAACACCAGAAGAGGCTGAAGAGATTGCTCTTGAAAAGGCCGGAAACTATTTATACAGCGAAAGCAATGCTGAGTATATAACCGATGGTGTAACCGAAAAGGAAGCTTAAATGATTAAGATCAAAAACACAGATGGCGAAAACTTTAACAAGGAAAATAAGATGAGTAAGTTTACTAATTTTGTTAACGAAATTAAAGATGGTTTAAGTAGCAATTGTTATCTTGCTATCATGCCTAATGATGATGGTTACGATATTGAGGTCGAGGTTGACGAAGGAACTATTGCTGGAAACTTTGCTACAGAAACCTCCAATTTGTCTATTGCTCGTAAAGTTGCTGATCAAATTGAAAAAGAACTTTGGATTCGTGGAATAAATGTTTTTAAAAATAGGATATTGTGGGAAGACTTTTTAAACAAGGAGAATGAAGATGACTAAGTTTTATAAAGGTTTGTATTTTTACGAGATACCTGATGAACATCAGATTGAAAAAATTGTTGCCACATTAACCCCAAAAGAAGCTGTGGTTTACAAGGCATTAGTTTGTTCTTACATGATTCATAAAAATGAGAAAGGTAATGCCGTCATAGAGTTGCAAACGCAATTGGGTTCTGCTTTGAAAGAAGCAAGAGAAAGCATCGAATTAAGTTCTCGCACTTTTTCTGGTTTAGTCGGCAGTCTAGCTAAAAAGCAACTGTATCAACTTATGGAAAAGTTTGGGGGAGATGATCAACATTATAAAACTGTAATCATTAATGGAAAGAAAGAAAAAGTCCACCCTTACTGGGCATATGTTTTTTGTACTAGAGAATTTTTCAAATCAGTTTTCATGGAAAAATATGAAGCTTTATCGGAGGATATTTAAGATGATTGAGAATGGCATTCCTTATAAGTATTTTAGTGAAGTTTTAGAGGTTGATGACGATTCTAAAACTGGATTACGATGGAAAGAGCGTAAGTCAAATGGCAATTTCAACAAGTTGTTTGCGAAGAAGGAAGCTGGATTTGTTCAAGTTTTCGGCAAGAACAAATACTACATTGTAAAAATTGCACACAATGGTAGAGCGATTAACTTTCCAGCACATCGTATCGTAATGATTTTATCTAAGGGTAAAATCAATGGAAAGATTGTCACTCATAAAGATGGCAATGGCTTGAACAATAGTGTCAAAAATTTACAAGTGAAAAGCCATAGTGAGTTCTTGAGTAGTCGTTCAAAGCAAAAGAACAATCATTCTGGTTTCAAAAATGTAGTTAAAATAAATGACAATAAGTTTCTTGCCCAATTTTCTTTGAATGGCAAAAAATATTATATAGGTTATTTCGAAAATTCAAAAGATGCTAATGCAGCGGTCTTAGAGAAGCGTAAACAAATAGGTTGAGTTTCGGACAAATGATTTTACCTTATAGTTGTAAAAGAACTTTAACAAGGAGATAGTAAGATGAATGATAGCCAGAAGTCTTTTTTGAAAAATTTAGTTCACAAAGATACAGTTCAATTTGCCATTGAAAGTGGAAATTTGCAATTGCTAAAATCTTTAATCGAAAAAGGTGCAGAGATACATGATGATGCTCTTTACAGTGCAGCAGCAGAAGGTCATCTCGACATTATCAAATACTTGGTAGATGAAAAAGGTATTGAAATAGGTTACTCTTTTTGGTATGCAGCACACAATGGTCATTTTCCTGTCATGGAATACTTATTCGAAAAAGGTGTTACCATTAGTGACAATGCCGATGACGATGCCGATGCCGTAAACTATACATTCGCTCGTGGTAATTCCAGTAGGCTTGAAGTAGTAAAATATTTGATCGAAAAAGGTGCAAAAATAGATCATGAGTCTGTTTCCTTTGCAATACATGATGGTGGCATAATAAGTCATGCTTCTGTAAAATACTTAATCGATGAAAAAGGAGCAAAGATATCTGATGATGCTGTGTACAATGCGGTGCTTAAAGGCTCTCTTCAAATTGTTGAATACTTAGTCGAAAAAGGTGCTGATGTAACTGAAGGCATTTTGGGAGCCGCAGCATATGAAGGTCATTTCGACATTGTCAAATACTTGGTGGATGAAAAAGGTTTAGGCGATTTAAGTAAGCACGACTATGATTTAAGCAATATGGGCGATGATGCTGCGGGAGGTGCAGCAGAAAATGGTCATCTTGAAATTTTAAAATACATAGTTGAAAAGTTTTCTGTTGTATGGGGTGATGGCGTTGAAAATTGGGAAGAAAATGGAGGTGAACCGCCAATGTGCCAGAGATTAGCATATCATCTTCCAAAGGCAGCAGGAAATGGTCATTTTGACATTGTTAAATACTTAATCGAAAAAGGAGCAGAGATAGATGATGAATCTGTTTCATGCGCAGCGGAAATAGTATCGTCTTACCATATGTCTTACCGCTACCGCATCTCGACATTGTCAAATATTGGTATTTCTATTGATGGCTATCTTAGCATTGTAAAACTTTTTGAGATTGTAAAATTTCTTGAAGAAGAAGGACTATCCAGATGCGAAGCTTTAGCTATTTACAACAAAATAGAAGCTGGAGAATTAAAGTTTCCTGAGTAACATTTAGGCTGGTTGAGTTTCGGACAAATGATTTTACCTTATAGTTGTAAAAGAACTTTAACAAAGGAGAATAAGATGAGCAAGTTTGTAACTGGATGTCAAGTTATTTGGGAGTCTTCTGATGGTACAGTAGATAATTTTTTGCTTAAAGAAAAATTAAGAGCAATTGCTGGCGGGTTAAAATGGGTCGTAAGTGACCGCAAGGGATTGCTTAGAGTGATTCTTGAAAAGGAATTGTTTAAGTTAAGCGAAGGAAAAATAAAGATTGGTGATTACGCATACAATCCTATTTCAAGTTCTGTAACTCTTATCGATGAAGATGACGATCTTACTTATGTAAACGAAACATACTACAAAGTTCAAAATTACAAAAGCCCAAAGGAGAGAGCAAAATAATGTTACCTTTTTTAATTCTTAGTTTTGGATTGATTGACAGCACACCAGATTACAATGCTAATTGGCTAAGACAAAATAGCAGGGTTGAAATAAAAAATTCTGAATTTACATTTAAGTTTAAGGGATTGTCTGGCATCTCTCTTAAACACCCAAAATGTAAAGAAGGACATTACAGTTTTAAAAAAGAAAGCAAAGATGTGTATAGCAATTATGTAATTGTTAGCGAAATCAAATTTTTCTTCTATGATGTTTCAAGATTAGAACTGGAAGAGATTAAAGATACAGAAAACATCTACGAAATAACGATAACTGGTTTTGTAGATCGTGATATTAGCGAATCCAAACTAAAAAGCTTGATCTTTCAAAAGGCTGGCTTTATCTTGGCCGAAAATGGAGTACAGTTAAATAGGGTTTTACCTAAGTTCATAGAGTTACCACAATACTAAGGAGAAATACAATGCGAGTTAAAAAGAAGCGTTTAGATAGGTTTAAGCAACATACCACAAACATATTGAAGCCATATGTAGAAAAGGCTTTCAATAATGAAGAAATAAGTTTGTTTCGATTGAGCAAAGCTGTTGATGGAATTTTATATCAATATACTGGAAACGAAGATGACTTTCTTGACACAAATGAAGATAAAAGACAGGTTAAGATGAAATGTCTTGCTGAAGTCATACAAGAATATCACAATATGGGTGACGAGGAAAAGCAATTGCTTTCCGAATTGTGCGAAGGTGTAGTTGATGGCAGAAAGGTATTGAATGCTCATATTACGCAATTAATATTTCGAACAATCAACAAGCAATCACCTACATTCTTTTTCTACAAGGATAAGCTAGTGCAAAATCCACCAGAAGATTCTTCCGAAAAACCATCTAAAGAATAAGGACATGATGAACACCTGTGAAGTATGTAAATTAAAAAGTAAAAAAAAGATTTGCAAAAAATGCAAGTCTTTTTTTACATCAGAATCTGATTATCTTTGGTTTAAATCTACCAAGGATGCTCATTTTAAGTGTTTATTCCAAGAATTAGTGTCAATAGCCAACTCAATGGCAAATAATGAATTAAAAACCACTTTAGCCAATAAATTTTATAAACTATTTAGTCTCTTAAATCAACATCCAATTATGGGTGATGATTTTAGGGAGGTAAAGCATTATCAGCTTGCCAAAAATAATTATGGAAAAGTTTAAAAAGTTGGAGAAGGCACTTAAAAAAGAACAAGAGAAATTAAATTCTTGGATTTTTGAAGGTAATTGTGAAGATGCTAGTACAGAAGAATATCTAATAGGAAGGATTGATGGTTTAAAGTTAGCCATAAAGCTGGTAAAGGTGGAAACTTGATCATGTTTATCTGTTTTACACTTTTTTTTACAGCAGTTATTTTGTATGGTTTAATTGTATTTTTAAATCTAACAGAATAGGTTGAGTTTCGGGCAAAACTTTTCACCTTATATGTGTAGCGGAAACATACTTTAACGAAAGGTTGGTGTACAATGGCCGAAGTTCTTGATAAACCTGTTAAGGCATCTAAGGTAACTGTTGATGAAAAGGTTATACTTGAAAACCTTTTAAAACAAGTGCCAGTAGTGACCAATGTTCTAAAGGTTGCTATTTTCAATGTTTTTTCTAATCGATTCCGTATCAACATTTGGCAATCGATTGATCACCCATTCATTCCGAATGCTGGCAAAATAGCTGCAAGTTATTTTGTAAGTGTTGGTAAAGATGAAGAAGTTACTGTGATTGGGAAACCTGTACCATTTAGGGAGTTCAATTAATGATGTACAAGGTTACTGAAGTGGGAACGGAAAAAGTATTGACTGATTTTGAAATCTTAAAAGAAATCAATACAGATCGTTCCCACCAATGGACAGACTTTACTGTTGATGATTTAAAAGAAGCACCAGAAGATGTTCTTTGTTGGATCGATCCACAAATCTTTAAGGTCGAGACTGAAAATGAATAAAGAACTTTCTTACAGAGAGATATTGCAAATCTATATCAATTATTGGAAATTCATTTGGTCTAATGATGATATTCGAAAATAGAATATTACTTGCGTAATTTTTCAAGAAAGTAGGCATTGACAAATTGCTCATGGTTGGGCAATACTACTTTTTTAGCCCCTGTTTAAAGGAATGAACATGAAGATTGTTTACTTGTTTACAGACAAAACTAAGAATCTTACCGAACATAATCTGTACCACATAGATAATATGGTCGATGCTTATGAACTAATTTTAGATCTCATCAGTATGGAAATTCAAAGAGAAAATAACTTCACAGATAAAGAAATAAAAGAAATGATGTCTGCTGATGTAATCGATTTGCATGAAGGAAATTATGCAAGAATAATCGATTGGAATGGCAAGGCTGATCCTGTCAAAATAGCAAATCAAGATTACGAAGCTGTGTAGTTGAGTTTTGGACAAATCTTTTCACCTTATAGTTGTAACAGAAACAAAAAACATAAGGAGATTGAAATGATTTCTAAAGAATTCGTCACCGCTGGAAAAGCCACTATCACCATCGAAAACAATGCAGCTTGGGCAGCACAAAACTCTGCACCAGCACATTGGACTTTCAAAGTAAACAAAAAGGAAGTCTCTAAAGACAACAACTTGTTCTTTGTCAGCCTTATGACAGGTTCTGACAACGAAAAGAGCTTCAGCTACATTGGAGTTCTCAACCCTAATACTGGTGTGGTGAAGACAACCGCAAAAAGTAAGATTACTGATGACACCCTTTCATTCCGAATTTTGAATCGTGTTATTGGTCGTGTTTGGGCAAATGAAGTCGATGCCATCACAAAGGCTGGCTTTGAGGTTCATCACTCTGGTCGTTGTGGTCGTTGTGGCCGAAAGTTGACTGTACCAGAATCGATCAAAACTGGATTCGGGCCAGAATGTGGCAACAGGATTTAAACTGAACTTTAACAAGGAGGATTTTTTATGAAAGCTATCAATGATGACCTTTATGCGGACATGACTTATAATGAACTGCTTAATTTGGTCAAGAGTCAGATTAATGTTTTGCTTGATTGGGCGAGTGAAGATTTTGAGATGTCTTTAGATTTTGAAGCAAAGTCTGATGCAAGAAACGATAAACAAAGAGTTCGCAATTTACAAAGGGTTTTGGACTTAATTAAAGATTCTTACAAATAAAGAAAGAAGGAAGGATTCCAATGGTTTTTATAAAGACTGAATTGAAGACTAAAGATGGATTGGCTATTTATGATTTTGCTGATACTGTAAAGTACAGCACAATGTATAGCCTTCTTGCAGGGCCAGAACTTCTCATAAATGAAATTGAAATTAAAACAGAAAAACTTCCAGAAGGTTTTCGTTGGGTTTCATTTGAAGAAGTGGAAAGACTTTTGAGTCTATAGTTTTTTGATTGCAAAAAGTATTGTAATCACACCAAAGAATCTTGCCCCACCAATAGGCAATAGCATCCACCACAATCCAAGTATTATGGTGGCTATACATACAACTTTAGATAACCATTTTGGCAGAAAATAAGAACTGAAATAAGCAAAAGGCCCAGCTAAAATAACCGATAGAAAAATCAAAGTTACCAATATGGCAAGGCTTGTCATTGTGTACTACCGTTTAAAGATTGATTTGATCCATCCGAAAAATCCATGTTGCTTTACGCAAAATGATTTTATTGGTTCTTGATTTATTTCATTTAAATTTGCAACCAAATCATCATATTCCCAAAATTCTTTTTTAGGGCTATTTTTGTTTTTGCAACTTAAACTACATTTAACTTTAGTGATAGCAAGTTTTTTTTTGTTATCGAATAAATTGTTGTATCTTTTCATCTATACCTTTTTTGTAATTTTCATGGTTGGTTTACCACCAATGTTTTCAGTCTTGTATTCGAGATTCTTTCTCTTTAAAAACTTCTCAACGGAAGACCTCTTGTTTGCGTTGTTTGATACTTGCATTGTGAAATATGGCAAAGAACCATCTATGACCTTCATAACGGAATCAAATTGTAAATCTGTCATTCCTTCTGGTATCTGAGCTTTCAATGCTTTCTCAGCAGCAGCAGCTTTTAATTCGTCTTTTTTAATTGCATCGAAATCATCTTTTGCTCTAGCAGTATCATCTTTAGTAATTGGTATTTCCATTATTGCATTTTCTGAAGCATTAATATAAGCAGTTAAATTATGACCACTAACTCCAGAAATTAGCCTTATTTGATTTCTTCCATAACTAAAAGCAGCAGCAAAACCCGGGCTAGATGGATAGATGTCATTGCGTGTAAAGTATGGTTTCACATTATTTAAAAGTTGATTTAATGATGCTTTCAAATCAGAGTCTTCGCATATGAAAATGAAATCATCATCTGCGGTTCTCAATAATTGCAAATCAACAGAAGTAGCAGATGCTTTGCTAGGATTTTTCCTCATTAGTTCTTTGAATGGAACATCAAGAATGTCGTCAATACGCATTGGATGACTAGTCATTCTGTATGAAATATCCGATTTGGCATATTTAGCACTTCTTATTGACATCTGAAATGACTTACCAGCAAAATCACCAGTTAAAAAGTAACCATCTATTTTAAGTTTAACATCCTCATGTCCACCTTGAGATGTAATTCTATAATCCCAACCGAATTTGTTTTTAAGAATTTGTGGTACAATTATATTGGCATCCCTGCCCTCTTGACGAATAGGATCATTAGAATGAGCCATGGCAGAACCAGAGATTCTTGCCTCATCCATACTCAAAAACCATTCTTTAAAATTTAAGTTTAACATAAATCTATTTATATTAAATTTGAATATTTTTATAAGAATTTTTATATTTAAGATTACTTTGTGACATTATGTTATACAGTAATTGTAGTAGCTTATATTTTACACTATTATAAAAGGAATGCGTTATGTCTAAGTTAAAAAGAGGTAGACCAGAAGGAACAGGTAAGTTTCAAGGCAATTTGAAAAAAGCACTTGTTTCAATTCTTCGTCAAACAGGCGGTATCAGTAATGCCCAAAGGTTTTTACTGACTACAGGTATTTTAATAGGCAAAAGGAAAAAGAAATTTGCCATTAGTTTCCCAACTCTAATAAAGATTGCCAATTCAGCAAAGCTAAAATTCCATCGTGGTAGGCCAAAATTAGAAGCTGTATAGTTGAGTTTCAGCCAAAACATTTTACCTTATGGTTGAGAGAATATAAAAATATATGGAGAAAGCTATGAGAACTATCAGAAACCAATTTGCCAAAGCTTGTTTTACCTGCAAGACGAAAGTCGAAATCAAAGAAGGGTTTGCAGTTCAAAACGAAAATGTATGGAAAACATACTGTTCTAGCTGTGTGCCAGTTAGAATCGAAGAACCTCAAACTCGTGCCGAAGTAACTGCAACTGGTGATATCTTCTTCCCATATAGTGCAAATGCAGTAGCTGCTGTCAAATCTCTACCATCAGCAAAATACAATAAAGATGGTAGGTATTGGAGCGTGACACCTTCCGCTTCTAATCTAACCCGCATTTTAGAAATCGCTCGACAACTAAATCTGACAGTAGCACCAGAACTAATTGCTGCTGAATCCGAAACCAATTTACAATCGGTAGTGCAATTGCAACAGGTTCTCGGAAACAAAAGCCTTTTCCCATTCCAGCGTGAGGGTGTTAAATTCCTTACTACACAAGATCGTTGCATCTTGGGCGATGAGATGGGTACTGGAAAAACAATTCAAACCCTTTGTGCATTGCCAATCAACATTGGTATACTTGTCGTTTGTCCTGCTGCACTCAAATACAACTGGTCAGATGAGGCTGCAAAATGGAGATCAGATCTTAAAGTTACGATTTTAAATGGTCGTGGTAATTTCCGACTTCCAGAGGCTGGCGAAATTGTAATCACCAATTATGATATTCTCCCACAAGAATTTTCAATTTCGTCACAATTCTACCTCATCTGTGACGAAATTCATCTCTGCAAAAACCACAAAACAAAAAGAAGCAAGGCTGTAAAAACTCTTGCCTCTTCTGCACAAAAAGTAATCGGACTTACTGGAACACCTTTAACTAATAGACCATTCGATCTCTATGGTGTTCTTTCAGCATTGCATCTTGATCGTCAAGTGTTTGGTAGTTGGACAAATTTCCTCAAATGCTTCAATGGTTACAAAAACAATTGGGGCGGTTATGAATTTGGTAGCCCTCTACCTATCGTTCCAGAACTACTCCGCAGAGTAATGTTGCGTAGAAGGCGTGAAGAGGTGTTGCCAGAACTACCCAAAAAATCTTATAGCACTATTGCAGTCAATGGTATTTCTGCAAAACTAGTTCGCCTAATGGATGATCTCTATGAAGATTACGGCACTATGATCGATGCTGGCGAACTTCCACCATTTGAAGAATTCGCTAGGATTCGTGCTGAACTTGCCGAATCTCGAATTCCAGCAATATTGGAATTAGTTGAGTCACACGAAGAAGAAGGTATTCCTCTCGTTGTATTCTCTGCTCATCGTTCTCCAATTTTAGAACTTGGTAATCGTGAAGGTTGGGAGATCATTACTGGTTCTACTGATTCTGAAAAAAGACAAGAAATTGTTCGTAAGTTTCAAAGCGGGCAACTTAAAGGTATTGGTTTGACCATTCAAGCTGGCGGGGTTGGGTTGACTTTGACTCATGCTTGGAAGGCAATTTTTGTAGATTTAGATTGGACACCAGCTTGGAACAGTCAAGCCGAAGATCGTATTTGTCGTATTGGCCAAACAAAACCAGTCGAAATTGTTCGTATGGTTGCAAACCACCCTCTTGACCTTCACATACACGCTTTATTGGCCGAAAAGATTGCTTTGATTCAGTCTGCCATCGATGATAAGATTCAGCTTAGTCCTATCAATAGGAATGTAATCAATGAGACAGAGGAACAATTCATCGACAGAATGAATTCAATTGTGGTCAATGAAAAGGTTAAGGAGGAGGCTAGGTCTAAGGAGATTGGATTAAACAAGGTCGAAATCATAATCAGTCGTGAGATTTCGAAGCTTGGACAGTTTACTCCACCAGAACTGACACCAGAATTGAAAACAGATATTGAAAATGCATTGAAATTCATGCTTGGTGAATGTGATGGTGCTATGACTAGAGACTTTTCTGGTTTCAATAAGCCCGATGCTTTCCTTAGTCGATTCCTTTACATGGCTGGATTAGAAGAGGAAAAGTCTTTGATTGCTGCATACCTTATGCTCAAGCGGTACACCCGCCAGCTAAAGGACAAATTTTCTAGCTTGTGGAAAAAATAATTTGATAAAAATTCAATAGAAGTTACAATGCTTTTTTCTTTTACAGAAAAAAGCTTGAAGGGATTAAACGGTAGTACACAAGGAAGGAATCTAAAGTGAAATCGATCCGTGAAAGACTAACTGTTGACGATTTTGCAACCATCATCTTATCTTTGTTTTGCATATTTTTTTTCATATCTTGTTTGTTAATTTTGTTTAATACGAAATAAATCTTGGTTTGTAACGAACAACTATATGTCATCAGAAAACTCATGTTGAGTTTCGGACAAATGGTTTTACCTTATGTTTGTGATCGGTAACTTTAACAAAGGAGAATGTAATGATTAAGATAAAGAACAAGCAAGGAAAAGTTATTCATACAGTCTTTGCCGACACTTTGGTGGGTGCGAATCTTACTAGATTGCAGCTTAAGGGTGCGAATTTTCGTAATGAGCATCTTTCTAGTGCGAATTTTAGGGGTTCAAATCTTAATGGTGCAGATTTTTATCATGCGGATCTTCGGAGTGCTAATTTTTTTAGTGCGAATCTTTCCGGTGCTGATCTTCGTAGTGCGGATCTTCGTGGTGCGGACATTGGGTGCATTAAAGTAAACGAAAAAACTAAATTCTAACATGGTTGAGTTTCGGACAAATGGTTTTACCTTATGTTTGTGATCGGTAACTTTAACAAGGAGAATGAAAGATGTCAACTAGAGGAACATACAAGTTTGTGGATAGTTTTAGCTCGGATGTAACAATATACATCCACTATGACAATTACCCACAAGGGGCAGCGGTTTATTTGTACAATACTTTGACTAACCCTTCAAAGGGTGGATTTGGAACACAATTCATTCGTGCAAATAAAGAAGCTGAAATTACAATCAGTCATGATACACATGGCGATACGGAATACCAGTACGATATCATCTGCAAACACAATCTTTTCGATTCTGAAGTTGTTGTCCGCAAAGTGATTCGGGATTGGGATCTAGACACCAGATATTACGAAGAATACTTCAAAGGAAATATTCTCGACTTTATCGAAAAAGAACATGGTTTGATTGAAGATTATAGTCCATTCAAAAAGGTTAAGTTCGCTTATTGTTCTGAGGTCTTAAATGAATCTACAGCTTCTGTAAGATTTTATAAAACTATCGATGAAATAAAATCTTGGCAAGAAAAGTTTAAAGATTCAGTTAATTACCGATATGCAGTAGATGATCTTAAAGCACTTGCCAAAGAATTTCCATCTTTGCAACAAGAAGAAGATTTTAAATTGCTTGAAAAGGATGTTGAGTTTCGGACAAAAGATTTAACCTTATAAGTGTAACAGAACTTTAACAAAGGAGATTGAAATGATTGCGATTAAGAACAAAAAAGGCATAGTAGTTAGAATTGATATTAAGAACAAAGAAGGCAAAGTCATTCACAAATATGATGTCGGAGTTTATAATTTGCCTGATGCCGACATCATAGTTGATACTTTTATAGGTGCTGACTTTTCTGGTTTGAATCTTCGGAATGCGAATCTGAAGGGTGCTGATTTTGAAAATGCTATTCTTAAGGGTGCTGATTTGACTGGTGCTGATCTATCTGGTGCTTATCTTTCTAAAGCGAATCTTGATGGTGCAAATTTAAGTCGTGCAAATCTGAAGGGTGCTATTCTTGAGGAAACGAATCTTAAGAACGCAAATCTGGCTGGTGCGAATTTAAAAGGTGCGAATTTAAGTCGTGCGAATCTTGTTTGTGCGGATCTAGAAGGGGCTAATCTAGAAGTGGCTGACTTAAGATATGCTGAAATGGTTGGTGTGCAACTGATGGATGCAAATCTTAAGACAGCTAATTTGCAAGGTGCTAATCTGGGAATGGCTAATCTTGAAGGTGCGGATTTAGAGTCAGCCAATTTAAGTTACGCAAGTTTAGAACATGCACATTTAGATAATGCCAACTTTAATGGTGCTAATTTGACCGAAGCAGATTTAAGCTCTGCTGATTTGGGAGATGGATTGTGCGGTGCTTTTTTGCAAGATACCGATTTACAAGGAGCTAGGTTTTGCGGATACAGATTGGTAAAAAGAAGTTGAGTTTTGGACAAAAGATTTAACCTTATAAGTGTAACAGAACTTTAACAAAGGAGATTGAAATGAGTAAGTTGACTAGAGATGAAAAGACTGCCATTTTGATGGCACAAGACATTATCAGTATTAAAGATGGAATTGACGAAAAAGATTACACTTTCATTTGTTGTATTCTTCAAGGTGGTACTGGCCTTCATGGTGATGGATTTAAACAATACTATAACATGAATGACGATCAATTTGATTCGGAATTTAAAGAAAGATGGAAGTGGATCATAAATGATACAAATCTCAACACTACTGCAATTCTAGCTTTGTCTCATGTTTTAAATGAAGAACCTATTGACCTTTTGAAAGTTTAACAAAGGAGATTGAAATGAGTCATACATCTGGCCCTTGGTTTTCAAGTAAAAGTTTCGCTGTTGGCGAAGAGGATAAAAGGCATCATATTATCCAGAACATGGATCATTACAAGAATCCAATTAGGATATGCCTTATTGCGGGTCATGAATGGAAAGTACCAAAAGGCGATATAAAAAAACGATGCTACTATACAGAAGAAAGTGTTGCAAATGCAAGACTAATTGCAGCAGCACCAGAGTTGTTGCAAGCTTTGAGGGAAATATCCAATGTGTTGAATCTAGCCCTTCCAAAGTTTGAACTCAATGATGAATCATCCGATGATGAGGACAGTTATGACGATGTTGTATCGGTTCTTACAAGGGCCGAGGCCGCTATCGCCAAAGCAATAACAGGAGAAAAGTAATGAGTCATACATCTGGCCTTTGGACAATTAACAAAATTAATCCGTGGACAATTAACCACTTGATTTATGATGAACCACTTAGTGATGTGAATGTGGTTTGCCGTATGCCGAACAAAAACCCTAAAACCGAAACCAACGCTATCCTAATTGCAGCAGCACCAGAACTATTGGAAACGCTGAAAGATATATCTGTTTGGTTGACAGCACCCGCTACGGATAAAGCAACCATCGATTATTGGAAGCAAAAGGTTTTAACAGTCATCACTAAAGCAACAGGAGAAAAGTAATGAGTCATACAAGTGGCCCTTGGTCATCTGAAATGTTCGCTGTTGGAGATATGGCTGAGATGCAATATATTTCTCAAGATGAGAATTACTATAAAGATGATCAAATCTACATCTGTCTTATCGCAGGGCATGAATTGAAACACCCCCAAAATAATAAACGAAAAGACAAAAGGTGCTTTCTTACAGAAGAAAGTGTTGCAAATGCAAGACTAATTGCAGCAGCACCAGAACTATTGGAAGCCCTCAATGGTCTACTAGATCAATGCGATTTGGGAGAAGTAAATGAAGAAACTCAACCACTAATAGATGCAGCAAAAGCAGCGATCAACAAAGCAACAGGAGTAAAACGATGAAAGTTAAAACATCTAGTCTTATTGGAAAACAACTTGATTGGGCAGTAGCAGAAGCATTTAATTCTGTTCGATCTGAAAAAGATTGGGTTGATAAAGATAGTGAAGGCAATTATCACTGTTGGAATCCATCTACTTCGTGGGGGCAAGGTGGGCCTATCATCCAAAAAAACTTAATGGTAATTTCTCCTGACCCATTTCATAACTGGATGGCTAGGAATTATATGGATGCAACAGAAAATTACGGCAATACTCCACTCATTGCAGCTATGCGTTGCTATGTTTCAACCTTTTTGGGAGAAGAAGTAGAGATAAATGAAAGTTTAACAGGAGTAAAACGATGAGCAAGACTAATGAACAATGTAGTTGAGTTTCGGCCAGAAGATTTAACCTTATAAGTGTAAGAGAACTTAACAAAGGAGATTGAAATGATTGAGATCAAGAATACAAGTGGAGAAGTGCTTATAACAGTATATGCCGATACTTTATTTAAGGCTAATTTAAAAGGTGCGAATCTGACTGAAGCTTATCTGAAGGGTGTAAATCTTACTGGTGCTGATCTTACTGGTGCTGATCTTACTGGTGCTGATCTGAATCGTGCTAATCTGAATTTGACTACTTTGAATAATGCGAATCTAAGTTATGCAGATTTAGAAGGTGCTAATTTATGCAATTCAGATTTGATTGATGCAAATCTTACCAATGCAAATTTAACTGGTGCTGATCTTCATGCTGCAAATCTTCGTCATTCAAATCTGACTGATGCTGATCTTACTCGTACAGATTTAACCAATGCAGATTTTTCTCATTCTAATCTGCAAGGTGCTATTCTTATTCGTGCCGATCTTAACAATGCAGCTTTGACCAATGCAAATTTGACTGGTGCTGATCTTCGTAGTGCTAATTTGCGTGATGCCGATCTGCAAAGTTCTAACATTACCAATGCCAATTTTCGTAGTGCTGATTTGCGTAGTGCTAATCTTCGTTATGCAAATTTAACTGGTGCTAATCTAAAGTGTGCTAATCTGAAAGGTTCGTTTTTGACAGAAGTTAATTTCACTAACGCTGATCTTCAAAATGCCGACTTGCGAAATTCTAATTTGTTTGGTGCAATCTTTGATTCGGCAAATTTGATTGGTGCTGATTTTACTGGTTCTTTTACTGGTGCTTCTGGATTGAGTTGAGTTTCGGACAAATGGTTTTACCTTATAGATGTGAAAGAACCTAAACTGGAGAACGAAATGGCTAAATTGGATTTGGATATAGATGACTGCGAAATAGGAGAATGGAAAGAAATAACCAGTTATCTAGGGAGATATTATGGGCAAAATGGAGATGAACTAGGAGAAATTCCCATCAGCATTGCCCCAATCACATACTTTAAAAAATGTGAGTTGTGTAAAGGCGATTATGAGGATGACTGTACAGCTTGTGGAGGCAATGGCAAATGCGAAAGTTCGGCTTGGGTTGTCGCTGAGACTTCCGAAGAAAATACCAACATTCATGAGTTCTATGACTATGAAGAAGAAGCACAAAATGCTGCTGAGGAATTGGCGGAAGAATTAGACGAGACTCCAGACTTAGATGAGATCATCCAAAATATCGCAGACACCGATTACTTCGATGATCCTGACATCATTCCATTTGTCCTAAAATCTTTAACCGAACACACACAAGGGCATTTGTTGATCACGCCAGACATACATCAGCCAGTGAATGTTCGCTGGACAACCAATGGGTATCTCGATTGTGATCACATTTCAATTTCTGCTGATTTTGAAAACAAATTTGAGGCTGCGGAGGCATTACTCAAGGCGGTTAAAAATAAAGATGAAGATGAAGATGAAGATGACTGTTGAGTTTCGGACAAATGTTTTTACCTTATAGATGTAACAGAACTTTAACAAAGGAGATTGAGAAATGAGCGAAGATAAAAAGTACAATGGCTGGACTAACTATGCGACTTGGAGAATAAACTTAGAAATTTTTTCTGATTCTGATCATTTTGCAGAGTCATATGAAAATGTTGAAGATGTTCATGATTTATCAAAGTTGCTTGAGGAATATGTACAAGAAATTCTAGGGCAAGAAATATGTGGCGATGAAAACAGTTTGGTGCTATCGTATGCACTATCATTTGTTTCCGAAGTAAATTATTACGAAATAGCTGAACACATTTGGGAACAAATACAAGAAAACAAAGAAGAAGAAACACCAGAAACAGAAAGTGAAGTGCAATAATGAGTAATAAAAGACTTGATGTTTTTTTGGGTCTAGTTCAAGAAATTCAAAAATCATTAAAATATATTTTCCCTAATCTGGAAAAGTTTGGCACTTTGAATTTGTGTTACAACACCGAAATTAAGACTAACTTTTCAGATGCTACAGCGGAATGGTTGTCGGATGATAAAGTTATGATTGCCTTTTCAGATGCTTTAGCGAAATTGTTGTCGGATGATGGCGATTTGGAAAAGTTGTGTCTAGATTTTAATGGTTACACAATCTTTCCAGCTAAGATCGAACACAAAACTATAGCTGGTAAAAAGCTTGCTGATGGCTTTAAATTGTATTATCCAGATGGAGAATTGATTCAAGATATCTTTTCAGTAAGTGGTGCTGTAAGTCTATTTGCGAAGGTTGTATTTGATGAAATCTTCAAAGTATATGAAGATAGAGTACAATCAGATGCTTTAGCAGAATTCCTTAAAGAAGAACCACAATTATCAATCCTTTTCAGATCAAACAATTAAGGAGCAATAATGAGCAACTGTAATTGCAAATCTAGATTCTACTCTAAGCATTGTGCAGCTTGGATATGCGAAAAATGCAATAACCATAAAGGTTTGACAAGATGTTATTGCGGTTGGAGTGAAAGTGGGCAAGATGGTAGAAAAGAACTAGAGGAGATGGGCGAAACAATTGAACCAGAGGAGTATTAGCAATGATTGACGAAGAAGAAATCAAACATCTTCAAAGATTGAGTAAAAATGATCTTGCTATGTTGGTGTCAAAACAAAATGAAGCTGAGTTGCAAAGATTGCGTGAGGAAAACCAAAAACTTCGTGAAGAAATCGAAAGACTTAAGGGGTTATAGCATGAGTGATAAATTAACATTTCAAAGAAATTGGAATAATAATGTTGAAGAAGGCGAAGGTAGAAACGGAAGACATTATGTAAGAAATGGCAGGTGGATGTGGGCAATCTTCCAGAATGAAAAACTTGTAGATACTCTCTATGACTTTTCAGAAGTTAAAGGAAAATATCCCACAGCCAAAAGAATAAAGGGAGAATAAAGCATTTTGAGAAGCTTTTAAACGGTAGTACACAAGTGCTGCCGTTTTTTTGTGAAATTTTTTTCATGTCATAACGAACAACTATTAGATTGAGTTTCGGTCAAATGGTTTTACCTTATAGTTGTGAAGGAACTTAAACAAAGGAGATTTAGAAATGGCTAAGAAAAAAAGGTACAGAGGGTACAGATATGAGTTCAATTGGGTAGATCCTTTCAGTAACTACGAAATAATTAAGTGTGTTGATGCGAGTACAAAAAAAGAAGCTGTTAGAATTTTTAAGGAACAGAGGGAAAATGCTCGCTTGTCTATTCCAAAAGACTACACAGTAAAAAAAACTTTCATTATCGTTTACTAAAGAATGAGTTGAGTTTCGGTCAAATGGTTTTACCTTATAGTTGTGAAGGAACTTAAACAAAGGAGATTGAGATGAAGTTCAATGTACAGGTGCAAAAGCAAACATTTAGTGTTACGGACATACAAGTAGAAGCCTTAGATAAAAATGAGGCAAAGCGTATTGCTGAGACATACGAATGGGAAAAATTAGAATTTGACGAATATGACGAAGAATACGAAATCGTTTCAGTCGAACCAAAGGAGATTTAGAAATGAGTGAAGCAAACAAAGAACAGTTTCTACAATCGGTAATGGAAAACTTTCCAGAATCTTCTGAGTGCCTAAGATGTACAAAATGGAACTACAAGAAGCTAGAGTTCAATTTCTTTGATGAAGAAGAAGAAAAAAAGTATTCAGTAAACAAAGAAAAACTACTTGCAGCTATACCACTAATCTTTACTGATAAGTGGGGCAAGGGATTAACTAAAGTTCCAGCTAATCTTCTGCAAGACACAGAAGTTTTAGAGGATTGGCTTTGCGAAGCTGACGCATGGGATTTCGATGCTTTCATTCAGCTTGCTATCTTTGGAGAAGTAATTTACGGATAAGTTGAGTTTCGGACAAATGGTTTTACCTTATAGTTGTGTGATGAGTAACTTAAACAAAGGAGATTGAGATGGATTTAGAATTTAAAGATATTGAAGTAGTTTCAAAAAATGGACTGGTCAAGGTTGTCTTGGAGTACATTGGTGAGGGATATCAAGGAGATTATGATCCAGAAGATTCCGAAGATGAACCTTTACTTCGATACAGTTTGTATCGAAAGAACGATGATGATGATTGGGATGATGTAGACGATGGTAGTTACTGCACTTACTTGTCAGTCAATGATGATCGAGATAAATTAGTTCAAGTGGCTAATACTATTCTGCTTCAAGTCAAAGATGGTTTGACTTCTTATAATCGTCAGAAGCGTCTTTATGAAAGGCTCAGTCACATAAACATAGACAATGATATTTTTGTGGATGATCTTATTTAACAGTAACTTAAACAAAGGAGAATAATCATGATTGAAAAAGGTGAATGTGTAGTACCTATTGCAAAAGGACAATTCTTAGTTTTTGAAAGTTACACAGGCAATCCAGATGGAACTAGCTATGTTCGGTTTGTTGATGCCGATCAAAATGAATTGCTTTTTTACAATGAGCAAGAGTGGGTAGAAGAACCACAAGAAGTGATGGGTTGCATTATGTCTGCAATTCAAAATGGGGTTTCCGAAAAAATATCGCACAAACATTTCTAAGGAGAATCAAAGATGAAAGCGACAGATAAACAATACAAGAAAGCAGAAAAGATTTATGAGAACGGTGGTGATGTTTATGACTACGCTAATAAGATTGGCATAGATGAGTGGAGTATGTGTAAAGCTTGTGATGCAGAAACACCAGACTGTGAAGATGGTGCTTGTCTTGTTTGTGGTACTTTTAGAAAACAATTATGATCCCGAAATCTGTTTCGTGATCACACAACAAAGCCTATGTTTATAGACATTCACCATAACCATATTACTTATTAGGAAATTATAAATGAATAATTTTATTGTCAAAGAAAGTAGTAAAAATGTTTTAGACATTTTGAATATAAACGGATATTCAATTACTTCCGATTTAAATTATTGTACCGAAAATGGTGTTGACTATTATATCGGACACAATGGCAACAAAGCAGTAGTAGTGGCTATTGTTGAAACAGAAGATAAATGCTTCATCACCAAACAAGAATTGCTGGAAATGAACCTTACGGCTAAAACTTATGGAATTGAATCAGTAGAATTATTTACAGATTATGGAATTGAACTTCATAGTAGTGAGACAATAGAGATGGTTGGATTTTCTAAAATAACAAAAATTATCTAAGTTGAGTTTCGGCCAAACAGTTTTACCTTATAGTTGTGTGATGAGTAACTTAAACAAAGGAGATTGAGATGAATTTTGAAAAAGGCCATTTCACTATGAGCGAAGAAACATTTTTGGAATTGTGTGAAGACCAAATCGGATTGTGCATTGCTTGTGGTGAAGAATACAGCAGTTGTCTTGAACCAGATGCAAGTAATGTAGAGTGCGAAAGTTGTGAAAAGGATACAGTATTTGGTGTAGAAGAACTTTTAATTTCTGGTGGAATTTCTTTTGATGAAGGAGATGAGTAATGGAAGAAGATTATTACGGAAGGGCTAGTTATTCTGATGCCTGTCGAGAGTATGCCCACAATGCTGGTTGCGATAGGCCAGAGTCCGCTTGGATTTTAACGCCTTGGGATACTTGGGAAAAAAATCCCAATTATTCTGGGCCACCTGCAAGACATCCAGATGATGATTATGAAGATTAAACTTTAAGACTGTCGAAAAAACCGACAGTCTTTTTTTTGATACTAATGTTTGTGTACTACCGTTTAATACCTGTTGAGTTTCGGCCAAATTAATTTACCTTATAGTTGTGATGTGAGTAACCTAAACAAAGGAGAATAATATGAGTTGCATTCATTTGGTTAGAATTTCATCAACGATTTACGAAGATAGTTACAATGAAGGTTTTGGTGAAAACACAAATTGTGGTTTAAGAAATGAACCTATAGGCAAATCATTTGATTCAATTGATTCTGCTTTGAAGCATTTAAGTGATTACTATGGACTACCTGTTGGAAAAGAAAATTATGATATTGATGATGTAATTATTCAAACTTCTAAAATGGTAGCTGATCATTCCAATCAACAAAATGGTGGCTGGTTTGAACCTACTGATAATGAATATGAAACATGGAAAGAAGGTAAAACAAAACTTTATACGGAAAATTTTACTGTTGAATATTTGAGTATTTAAATTTAGGTATACATGAGTAAAAAATACCTGTTGAGTTTTGGCCAAATGATTTTACCTTATAGTTGTGATGTGAGTAACCTAAACAAAGGAGATTGATATGAGTCGCTATATTTCTTCCAATGTGTCTGGACAACAATTCGCCTATGGATTCGATAAACACCTGCAAGAGTATTTTCTCCAATCATATGATGAAAATGGAGAGACTGTAGAGCTTGTAGGTGTGTGGGGCGAAGTGGCTGGTACTAATGGCAAGCTTCTGGAAAAGTTGAATGAGCTTGGAATTGCCATACCACAAGATCATATCGACCAGATTGTTTTCGACTTGCCTTTTTAAAGTTGAGTTACGGCCAAACAGTTTTACCTTATAGTTGTGAGTAACCTAAACAAAGGAGATTGATATGAAAATTGCAAATAATCGGTCAGCATCATTCGTGCAAGATAAAAAAGAATTCAAAGGCAATAACCTGTTTGCAGTAAATAAGGGTGACAAATATGTTGTGTACTCTTATGGCGAACACTTTCCTCTTTTTGTATTTTCAAATGGTATATGGTATGAAAACGAAGAAAAATTTTCTGTGACGACAAGCAAACACAAAACACAGTCGCACCCTTTGTGCAAAACTAAAAAAGTGTCGACCAAATGGCTATGTGATGAAATAAAACAGGCCAATAAGCTTGTCAATCAGTTTAAAGTTGGTGACAAGGTTATCAACAATGATAAGAATTCTTGGTATTTCGGTAAAGAGTGCATTGTTAATGAAGTGACCTTTTATCCTGCCCGAACAGGAAGATTCAAATGTGAAGATATGTTTGTCTATAGTGTTTCTTTTGAAAACTATGGTTTTGCTTTGCGGGAAACTGAAATCTTGCCAACCAGTTGAGATTTTAAGACTGTCGGAAAACCCGACAGTCTTTTTTTACGCCCATTAAACGGTAGTACACAAAGTCGAAAATATTTTTTCACTTTTCTGTGAAATAAATCTTGAGTACTGACGAACAACTATATGTGAGGGGGAAAGATCGAGTTGAGTTTTGGACAAAAGAATTTACCTTATCATTGTGGTTGTTGTTGTTTTAAAACTTTCAAAGGGAGATAGAAATGAAGATTGAAATTAAGAACAAATTTGGCAAAGTGCTTTTTACAGTAGATGCTGATACTTTGGTTGGTGCTAATCTTGAAGGTGCGAATCTGAGTGGTGCTAATTTAGAAGGTGCGAATCTGAGTGGTGCTAATCTTACTAATGCGAATCTAAAAGGTGCTAATTTAGTCGATGCTTTTTTAGAAGATGTTAATTTAAGTGGTGCGAATTTAAAAGATGTCAATTTTGGATACGATGCAGATATTGAAGGTGCTGGCCATCTTTTTGGAATCAAAATTGACAAAAAGACTAAATTCTAACAGGGTTGAGTTTTGGCCAAAAGATTTTACCTTATAGTTGTGTGACGAATAACTTTTTCAAAAGGAGATTGAAATGACAAGTTTTTTTTCCCAAAAGCAGAATGATGGAAGTTATACAATTTACAGGTCAAAGTTTGGTGCTAATTCTGAGATTTTTATGGATGGAGTAAGGGGCTGTAATGTCCAAAGAATTATTTCCAAACTTATTTGCGAATATAATCCGATTTAATACCAGTTGAGTTTTGGCCAAAAGATTTTACCTTATAGTTGTGTGACGAATAACTTTTTCAAAAGGAGATTGAAATGACTATTGCAACTGTGATCGATAAAACTATTGGAGTAGATAATTTTTACAATGGTGATGGCATTTGGTTTGCCGAAGTTAAGCTTGATATCGATACCCACAAGTACGATTGTACTGCTTACAAGGCATTGCCAGTAGCGATTAAAATCAATGGCATCACATTGGTGAAATCTGCATTTAACAGCGATAAACATATCGGATATTACAAAAGCAAGGGTATATTCGCAACTGTTTAAAAAGGAGCAAAACATGAAAGTTAGATTCCATTTGCTAAACGGCAAAAACTTTATGAAGTGGCAAATAATCGATGATAATGACAACAAAAGCTATTTAGACCCAAATGAGGTTACATTAACACTATACGATTGTTATCTACATAATAATCCTAATATTGCTAACAAAATATACTCTGGGAAAACAAATAAAGATGTTTGTTCTTGGATCGATTGTAAGAAAATAGAAGTCGAACCTGCAAGCTTACAAGTTGGAAATCCTATATCCTATAACCCTAAAATTAAACCATACTGGTTTGATTCCAATGACAATAACATTGATGGCTATAGATTCGATGTCTTAACCACTAATGGCAACAAGGTAATTGAACCCTCTTTAATTGCCATTTAAACCACTTTCATAAACGATGTGATCTTTCATGTCGTTTATGAAAACATCTCATTTAAGAAGCAATAGAAGCCCTTTAAAGACTATCGAAAAAATCGATAGTTTCACATCCCATTAAACGGTAGTACACAAACACAAAAATCCAGTTGAGTTTCGGACAAACACTTTTACCTTATCATTGTGTGACGACTAACTTTTCAAAAGGAGATTGAAATGAACGGATATATTTGTTTCTTTAGTGGCAAAAGCATTGAAGTCTATGCCAATGATCTTTTTGACGCAAAGCAAACGGCAGTAAAAGCTTTTAAAGTTTCAAAGAAAAATGAATATAAAGTAAGTGTTCATTTGGCCGAAAAAGCTGGAGAACAAGTGGTTCAAATTGCCGATTTTTAATCCAGTTGAGTTTCGGCCAAACACTTTTACCTTATCATTGTGTGACGAATAACTTTTCAAAAGGAGATTGAAAATGAATGCAATTGAAATGGATCGAATGGTTGAATTTAAAGCAAATTTGGAAAAGGCAAAAGGCACATATGCCAAAACGATCAATCAGTATTTGGATCAGCTAAAACATTCCAAAACAGTCCAACAGAATTTTGAGAAAAGCCATTACAAAGGCGAAAAAGAATACCAGTCGATTTATAATGCTGCAAGTAAACTTATTTTTGCAGGAAAAAAAGTCATACTTGCTGCAAAAAACATAACAAAATACGAATTATTATCCGGTGTACATGATGATAATCCTCTATCATCTTCCAGCATTTATTCCCAAAGTGTAATAGAAGCAAAAAAACATATTGCAAATTTAAACGAATCTGAGAAATAAATCTAAACCCCAAACGAACAAGTATATGTGAGGGGAAAAGATCGGGTTGAGTTTTGGACAAAAGATTTTACCTTATCATTGTGGTTGTTGTTGTTGTTGTTTTAAAACTTTCAAAAGGAGATAGAAATGGATATCAATATCGAAAAGTTTTTAGCTGCTACTGGTCATTTTGTTCGGGCGGGCTTTCGGACTACCAAAAAGCCCGCTGCAAAGTTTAAAGGCACTATTCTTGAAAAAGAAACAGTCGGCCTTTTTACCGCTGGTAAAAACTTTGCTAACTTAAAATCGGTAAAGGAAGCTATCGCTGCTGGAGAGCGAGGGGAAGTCCAAAAGCTTCCATTCGGGGAGTGGGTAACCTTTCCTTTCATTATCAAACACACAAAAGATAATGTAGAAACCTTTTACATTCGACTCTATCCAGACCCAAAAAGTCGAATTACTGTTAAATATTTCGTCAACCAACAGCAAGTCGAAAAGGAAGTTTTCAATTCATTTTTGACACCTTCCGATCAAAAGCCTAATGATAGTGGAGTTTTTGTGGTTAAAGCCGAAAATATCATTAGCCTATGCGATACAGTTGACGATTTGCAGGAAGCAGTCTAATCAACAACAGGGATGATGGTTTTAAAGGCCATTATCCCTTATTTTAACCGCTTTTTTTCGTTATTTGACATGATATACCAAACTTAAACCCAAAGCGATTTAAAGGCATTTTAGGAGTGGTTGAGTTTTGGCCAAATGAATTTACCTTATGTTTGTGATCGGTAACTTTTCAAAAGGAGATTGAGATGAATCGAGTAGCAAAGATTACGGCTTGGGCAATGGAAAACTATGAAGAGGGAGGTCATTGGATCGTTGAAACCTTCATTAGTGACGAGATTTACGCCAAATTTAAGACCATCAAACAGGCAAAAGACTATTGCAAGCTGATGGAAGAACTAAAGGCGGATAGAAAAAACAGCTAAGGGCTAAGACTATCGGAAAATCCCGATAGTTTTACAACCCATTAAACGGTAGTACACAAAGTCGAACTTTTTTTTTCGGCCAGTTGAGTTTTGGCCAAACACTTTTACCTTATAGTTGTAACGGAAACCAAACAGGAGATTGAAATGAAGATCAAAAAAGTTTGCAGTTCTTTGAAACAGGCCGAAAAAAAACAAGATGCTTTGTACAACAAGTACAATAGTGTCGAATTAGTAAAGTCGCCACTTCTGTTTTCCGAAGCTGGCGAATATGTTTGGGAAGTTTCGGGCAAGCTTTCCGAAGACGAACAGGATGATATATTTTTCGATATTCATGCGGATCGATCACCAATTTAACAAGGAGAATGAAATGATATTTGGAATTATACTTGGACTATTCGTTGGCAATAACTATATCGAAACCGATAACGCCACAACATATATTTCTTCCTACGAAAAGGTAGAGAATGATAAGTTTACCAGTACGATCATAGCAGTCAAAGAAGGAAAAAATCCTTTAACATACCAATTGCTTATTTTACATGATGACGAAATCATTGTTGAAATAAATAATTAGGTTGAGTTTCGGCCAAAGCTTTTGACCTTATATGTGTAACGGAAACCAAACAAAAGGAGATTTGAAATGAGTATTTTTCTTTTCGGTGTTTCGACTTTATCTGGTGTTATTGGTGCTGTAGTAGCAATCAATACAGCGGATGAAAACTTCGCAGTAGCTGTAGCAGCATCTGTAGTAGGAACTTTTTACCAGTTGGCCATTGGCACTATCGCCAGCATCTTAGCAAACAAAAAACTTGGCATCGAAAATGTGTAGTTGAGTTTCGGCCAAACAATTTCACCTTATAGGTGTAACGGAAACCAAAAAAGGAGATTGAAATGAATGAATCAGTAAAAAAGTGGTTGAATGGCAAAGCGGACTCTGCAACCTTCAAAGTCGATGTGACGAAGGTGTCTACTGGTCACAAAAGCCATCGTGGTGGCAATGGGATACACGACAATCGACCTAATCGACTGCGAACTCGATCTTCTCAAAAGCGCAACTCATTCAAAGATTGGAACTAACTATGTGGATTGCAATCTTTCATAGCAACAAGCTAATAGAAAACTTGAAAACCTTTGTGTGCAAAAAAAATGAGTATGTATTAGCTGCTGAATTTACAGATAGCTGGTGCAAGGACAATGGCATTGAACCATCATACGATTTAACATGGGAGACAAAATAATGCTTATTTGCGTAAATGACAAATATGATCCTACTGGCGATGAACCTTATACAGATGTCGATGAATTTATTCAAATGTGCATCGCTTGCTTCGGAGAATTTCCAATACTATCTGAGCGTGGAAACAATGTGTATGACCAAAATGGAGAACTGGTGCTAATTAGGAGTGATAAATATGAATAATTATAGAGTATTCAGTCGATCCTGCAAGAACTGGCAACAATTCGCTACTGCAACAAAACGAACTATAAGAAGAAATCTTACATTGCAGGAAGCTAGAGAAATTTGCAGGGAATTTAACGATAATAGAAATGCCAGTCAAATTTCTCGTGGAACTAAATACGAATTTGAAAGTATTTAGGAAATAAATCTAAACTCCAAACGAACAAGTATATGTGAGGGGAAAAGATTGAGTTGAGTTTCGGACAAATCTTTTTACCTTATCATTGTGTTGTGAGTAACCTAAACAAAGGAGATTGAATCATGTTTCGATTAGTAAAAGGACAAAGGTTTATCGATGGCCATCCAGAAGTATATCGCTTGCAAAGTAACCACAGGACGCTAGAAACAGCGAAGAAAGCTGGCAAGAAGATAAACACCACATACCAGAACAACTCGGTGGGAAATTTCTTCTTTTTCATACAAGAACAAGTTGTGGGCGAGCATGGATATAAAGATTCAGTTTTTACAGGATGGAAAACTGTTTTTGAAATCAATGCCGATAATATTTTCTCCGAATTGTTCTTCACACCAGTAGACAAAACCAGTTGAGTTTTGGCCAAAGTTTTTAACCTTATAGTTGTGAGTAACCTAAACCAAAGGAGATTGAATCATGGCCAATATCGCTATCGACCTATTTGACGAAAACAAAGTCGGATGTCCTTTAAATGACATTACAATCTATTATATGCACCCAATTGATAGAAGTATCATAGAGGATCAGGCCCGTCAAAATGACGATGAATTTCATGGCGGGTATGTCAAGCTTCAAGAAATGATCACCATATTGAACCATCATGGGTATCGTTGGGAGGATATTCGTGATGCAAGTGAGAAAATTAAAAAAGGAGTAAAGTAATGAACGAACAACAAGAAAAAGAATTGGCAGAATGGAGAAATGAAGTGCGGTTTTTAAATGCGGTAAATAGGCTGGATGAACGATTTATGGCGAATGAGATGGGGCAGGAAGATTATTATTTTCTTTATGCCGAACTTAAGAAAAAATTTGGATTTCGGTAACAAGTTGTGGGCGAGCATGGATATAAAGATTCAGTTTTTGCAGGATGGAAAACTGTTTTTGAAATCAATGCCGATAATATTTTCTCCGAATTGTTCTTCACACCAGTAGACAAAACCAGTTGAGTTTCGGCCAAACACTTTTACCTTATAGTTGTGAGTAACCTAAACCAAAGGAGATTGAATCATGGCTAATTCAAAGAAAAAAAGTGCAAAAGAAAAATCTGATATAGAAAAACAAAATGATAAAATACAAAAACAACTTAAAAAAGAAATTGCACAAATCAAAAGAGAAGAAGCTGCTGATAGGGCTTGGATGAAAAGATATGAGTGGTAAACCAAAGGAGTAAAGTAATGAACGGACAAAAAAATAAGAAGTTTTTAAATTCTTTATCACACAAATCAGGGCTAAAGAATTTGATCCTTACCAATATCGCTGATCACTACCGCATTAACATCATTGAAGCTTATGAAGAAGTTATTGATGAAGATGCGGAACATATTCTTGAGTATGTTACAGGCGATACCAGACCTTTAACAATGCTGTTAGTGAAATATATCGGATATTAAAAAAGGAGTAAAGTAATGATAATACCACAAGCTTGCAAAACTACATTCGGACTGAAAGCTTTTCCTAATCTTACATTTGAAATCAATAGAAAATTAAGCTTCGGGAATACTCTAGCAGTCAATCAAATAAAAGATGGCCAATCAATTCACTTTATGCTTATACATGAAGATGATATCAGTAAATATGTATGGCCAACACCTGTTTACACCCCCTATACATCACTTTAAATCCACTTTGTTTCATTATTCGACATGACACACCAAACTTAAACCTTAAGCGATTTAAAAGCATCGTAGAAGGGGTTGAGTTTCGGCCAAACACTTTTACCTTATAGTTGTGATCGGAAACCAAACAAAAGGAGATTGAAAGATGAACGATGATAACAGCAATAAGAAATTCAAACTAGTTAGCATTGGCATTCTACCATCTGATATCGATGAAGATGGTAATCCAATCTATGATCTCTTCGACACCGGAACAGAACCAGTAGAAGATGAAACAGAAGACTAAACTTTAAGACTGTCGGAAAACCCGACAGTTTTTTTACGCCCATTAAACGGTAGTACACAAAGTCGAAAATATTTTTTCATTTTTTTTTGCAATAAATCTTAACCAGCAACGAACAAGTATATGTGAGGGGAAAAGATTGAGTTGAGTTTCGGACAAATCTTTTTACCTTATAGTTGTGATGTGAGTAACCTAAACAAAGGAGATTGAAATGGAAATTTTTCTTTATGTGATTGTGGCGATTCATTTTGGTGTTCTCGCTGGTGTGTTGAACAACAAAATCTAAGTTGAGTTTCGGCCAAATGATTTTACCTTATAGTTGTAGTTGTTGTTTTTAAACTTTTTCAAGGAGATTGAATTATGGCTAATGTATCTTTCGTGAATTTGACCCCACACGCCATCGTAATCCGTCTTGTTGACGGAACTGACAATACGATTGCACCTTCTGGCAAGGTTGCACGAGTCGATGAAGCACCAAATTTTGTCAATGGTGAAATCGGTGGCATTCCTGTGCTTGCCAAAACTGTTTTCACCGCAGTTATCGATTTGCCCGATCCAATTGAAGGTACTGCTTTCATTGTTTCTGGTTTGGTTGCAGGGGCAGTCAGTCGTGCGGATGTCTTCAGTCCTGCCACTGGGCCAAAGGATGATGCGATTCGCAACGAGAAGGGCCATATCGTTGCTGTAAAGTTCCTTAAGGCCACAACCCTTCCAAATACTGATGGAGTTGTGATCTGCTAAAACCAAAAAGGGAATAGGACTAAAAATCTTATTCCCTTTTTTCATTCTCTTTCATGTTGAGTTTCGGCCAAAGCTTTTTACCTTATAGTTGTAACGGAAACCAAAACTAACAGGAGATTGAAATGAATAAGATTAAAGAATTTTTTGACTTCTTGGCATGGTTTGTAACTTGCTGGAGC